>PPYE01275344.1_pt1 | contig 36866 bp, 34 predicted proteins | sample 1559881 | NCBI WGS metagenome assembly PPYE01 (sample SAMN08240022, study PRJNA423297) | Human gut metagenome, whole genome shotgun sequencing project.
CGTCAAGATCATCGGAAACGCCGACTTCATCACGCTGAAGCATAAAATGCGCCACATTGCGACGCCGCGTGCGCGCGCACCGAGCACGTAAGGCATGCCAAGCTCATCGAGGACGGCAGCCCGAATCTGCCGCGTGTACTTTGCGCCCATCGCGGAAACGAGCGTGAGCGTCGGCAGGATGAGGCTTGCTGGCTCTTCCGTTCTCCCCATGACAGGCAGAAGGCCGAGCTTGAGTGCAAAAAAGTAAAGCAGTAGAAGCCCGACGAAGAAATTCGGCAGCGCACTCCCAACGAAAGTGACGCTGCGAACCACTGCATCGAACAGACTTCCCCGAAAGACGGCGGCGATCACGCCGAGCGGCACGGCAAGAAGAAGCGTCACAAGAACGGACGCAACCATCAGCAGCGCCGTATTCGGCAGCTTCTCGGCGAATGTTTCCCAAACGGGCTTGCCCGAAATGTAAGAGCGACCCAGGTCGCCTGTCAGAACGCCCTCTGCCCATCGGCCGTACTGCACGGGAAGCGGCTGATCGAGCCCGAGCTCCGCCCGCTTCTCCGCCTTGATCTCCTCCGATACGACGCCCGACTGCTCGTAAATCATATCGACGGCGTCGCCTGCTGCAAAATGCATCATGGCAAACGTCAGAACCGTGATGCCAAAGAGAATCGGAACGAGCTGCAGCAGGCGATTTCGGACATAGTGCCCCATCAAGTACATTCCCTCTTTTCCGCGGTCATAATTCCTATTTTGCCTATTATAGCGAAACGAATAAAAAATTTTAACCCATAGCTGGGGATAGAAAACCCCCGCTGTGGGTTAAAATATTTCGATGGCTTCGCTATAATGATATTCACTATAATGATATAAGATCCAAACATTCCCGCATACGCCTTTGATCGGAATGCGGAACAGAAGCGGCAAGGAGCATCACATGCAAGGCAGAAATGAAGAAATGTCCGATGAAGATGAGGCGATCTTCGCACGGATCGAAGCGTATTGGGATGGGCGCAGCGCCGATTTCAGCGCGCACCGCCATCAGGAGCTATCCGGGCCAAATGCGTCAGCATGGCTCGGCGTGCTTCGCGAGCACTTGCCGCAGAAGAAGCATCTGCGCATCCTCGATATCGGCACAGGCTCCGGCTTTTTCGCAATCCTGCTCGCAGGCGAAGGGCATGCCGTGACGGGCATCGATATGTCGGCGGAGATGCTCCACGAAGCGAGGGCAGCCAGTCTCGCCTTTGGTCGGCGCGCGGCGTTTCAGAAGATGAACGCGCAGAAGCTCGCATTTTCCTCGGAGCGCTTCGACGCCATCGTCACGCGAAACCTCACTTGGACGCTTCCAGACGTCATGCAGTCGTACCGTGAGTGGCATCGCGTGCTCAAAAAGGGAGGCGTCCTACTGAACTTCGACTCGGACTACGGCGAGCAAACCTTCTCGAAGAGCGGCAGCCAAGCATCCGTCCATGCAGGTGTGCAGGAGGAACAGCTCACCACTTGCAATGCAATCAAGGGAAGCCTGCGCATCAGCATGCATCGTCGCCCTGCATGGGACACCCTCTTTCTTGAAAGCCTCGGCTTTCGCACAAAGATCGATTCCGATATCGCACCGCGCGTCTACCACGATGCAGCGCTCGCATATGATGACCTCCCGCTCTTCGCGCTATATGCACAGAAATAAGCCAGATCCGTCGAAGTACGCGATGGCGAAAAGCCCTATCCCGAATGCGAAGAGCACAGCCGTAAGGAACGTACGGCGCAAGATGCGCCCCTCCTGCCCCACGATGTCGACGGCAGACGTACCGAGCAGGATATTGCTCGGCGATAGGATCGTTCCGATCGCGCCGCCCGTCGTCTGGAGCGCGAGAAGCGGGATCGCGCTGAGTCCCAGCACCTCTGCCGCCTGCTCCTGAAATGCACCGAACAGGATATTCGAAGAAAGGTTGCTCGCGGTCAGGAACGAACCGAGCATGCCGACGTAGGCGGCGAAAAGCGGATAGCTTCTGCCCGCGAGTGTGGCGATGGCACTTGCCGCTGCCTGCGTCTGTCCCGTCATCACCATCACGGCTGCCATCGCGAGCAGAAGCGTGATCGGAAGCCCTGCAAGAACGGTGCGCCGCACGGCATAGACGAGCGCAGTGAAACCTATCGTCTTGATGTCCGTGCACAACGCGCGATGGTTTCCCTCGCGTTTTTTTTCATCTGTCGCGTTCGTCTCACCTCGCACGCGGAGGCAAAGAAAAAATGTGAGCAGGCCGGCAGATGCAGCGATGAAATTTGCTGGATTCACGCTCAAAAAAGCAATGCAGGCATCCTGCACGATGGATTGGATGAGTCCGATAGCGAGCACGAGCAGGAACGTCTGCTTCATGCCGCACCAGCCACCGATGAGGAATGCAATGATCCAGCCCGTCACGACACAGATCGGCGCAAAGAGATGTGACACACTGATCGCGAGCGCCGCGATCTCCTCCGTCTGCAATGTCATCTGCGTCAAGAGCCCTTCCCAACCGAGCGCAAACGTCCCGAATGTGCTGCCCCAGCACTGCCCAAGCTGTGCGATAAAGACGGCACGCGCAGGCGAAACGCCGCATTTGACGAGGATCGGCGCGCAGAGCAGCACGGGGATGCCGAATCCAGACGCCCCCTGCAGCAGATGAACGAAAAGCCAGCCGATGAGGAGTGCCTGCAGCACTGGATCCTCCGTTTGGCGGTGAAGCCACTCGATAAGCCGCGCAAAAAGCCCCATGTTCTCTGCTGCATTGTAAAGCAAAAGCGTCAGAAATATGACGAGAAGAATCGGCGCAGAGTGACACGCGCCTTGCACAGCGGCAATCGCCATTTTCCCCGGTACGCCAGCAAATGCCAACATCCCGACCGCAAAGGCACCGATAAGCCCCCAAAGTGCCGTCTCCCAAATGCTGCGGCGCAGGATGATCAAGAAAAATGCGAGCAGCGCAATCGGCAGGAATGTCGCCGCACTCGAAAACACGTCTTGCATAACACTTTCCTTCTAAGAGAAACATCTCTTTATTATCGGGTCAGTGGTAAAATAACCTACACCATATTTTACCAATTCTGTCAAGTTTCCTGCTTGCATGAGATTCTGATTTATGATAAAATGCTTTATATTGTGTTTTGGGATCAATTGTTCCCAGCGAGTAAGGAGGTGTAACACATGGCAAATGTTTGTGAAGTTTGCGCAAAGGGCGAGATGACGGGCAACAACGTCAGCCACTCCCACCTGAAGACGAAGCGTTCCTGGAAGCCGAACATCCAGCGCGTCCGCGCAATGGTCGACGGGGAGGTCAAGCGCATCAACGTCTGCACGCGTTGCCTGCGTTCCGGCAAGGTCGAGCGCGCCATCTGATGTACGATGGCATACAGCACAGCAGAAAGCTGATATATCATAAAAGGAACCGCCTAACGATGTTGGACGGTTCCTTTTACATTTATTGGGATTTTCTTTGCAGCCTGCGCTTTTATGCGTTCACGCTTCGAGACAGGCGGCGATGTGATCCAGGATGATGCCGGCAAGTTCCTGCTTCTGCATCAGCGGGTACTCCTGCACGCTTCCATCCGCCGAGAAGAGCTTGACGTGGTTCGTCTCGACGCCAAACCCCGCCCCTTTCTCAGAAACATCATTCGCGACAAGAAAATCGAGGTTTTTCTTTTGGAGCTTTTCCCGCGCGTACCGCTCGATATTCTGCGTCTCAGCAGCAAAGCCGACGAGAATCTGATGCTGTTTTTTTTCGCCAAGCTCCAGGAGTATGTCGGGGTTGCGCGTGAGCACCAGCGTAATCTCCCCGTCCTGCTTCTTTATCTTGTTTTTTGCGGCGGTCTTTGGGCGGTAGTCGGCAACTGCCGCCGCCTTGATGACGACATCGACATCGTTGTAGGCAGCGAGCACGGCATCGTGCATCTCGCGTGCCGTTTCGACCATCGTGCGCGATACGCCGGCAGGTTCTGGCAGCACACTCGGACCTGATATGAGCGTGACCGCGGCACCGCGTCGTACTGCTTCCGCTGCGATCGCATACCCCATGCGCCCCGTTGAACGGTTGCCGAGGTAGCGGACGGGGTCTAGCGGCTCGATCGTGCCGCCTGCCGTCACGAGGATGCGCGTTCCGGCAAGAGGCATCCCCGCACAAATGAGCCCCTCTAACGCCGCAATGATCTCATGTGGCTCCGGGAGCCGTCCCTTGCCCGATGTACCGCATGCGAGCTGCCCCGATGCCGGCTCAATGACCTGTATGCCGCGCGATTTCAGCTCCGTAAGGTTGCGCTGCGTAATGCGATTTTCGTACATATTCGTGTTCATCGCAGGTGCGACGACGATAGGCGCGCGCGTCGCGAGCAGCGTCGCCGTCAGCATGTCATCCGCAATGCCGCAGGCGAGCTTCGCAATGACGTTCGCCGTCGCAGGCGCGACGAGCACGAGGTCGGCAAGCTTTGCGAGCGCAATGTGCTCGACGTTGTAGGCATGCACTTTATCCCACATATTGGAGGCTACGGGGCATCCCGTGATCTCGCGGAATGTAAGTTCCGTGACGAACTCTTTCGCTTCGCGCGTCATGATGACATGAATCGAGGCTCCCGCTTTCTTGAGGCGGCTCGCAATCTCGACGGCCTTGTACGCCGCAATGCTCCCCGTCACGCCGAGCACGATGTTCTTGCCCGCAAATGTCATCTTAGAGGTTCTCCTTCGCGACCTTGTAGGAAATCTTGCCTTCGACAATCTCCTCGAGAGCATTCGTCACGTTCTTTGTCGAGCGCGCTTGCTCTGCCTTGACCTCATCACCGTCGAGGAGCTGACGCGCACGTTTCGCCGCGAGTACGACGAGCCCGTAGCGGCTGTCGACCTTCTTCATCAGTGCATCCGTCGAAGGATTGACCATGCTCATTTCCGTATTGATAGCTTTCATTTCCTTAACACCTCTGCGATCATTTCATCTTTTTCTTTTTTGCAATGCTCTGCAAGCACGATGGCCTGAATCCGTTCAACGGCATGCGCTACGGTATCGTTGATGATCCCATAGCCGTACTTATGGCCGAGCTCGATTTCCTCAGTTGCCGCACTAAGGCGTTTTGCAAGAACCTCCTCTGTCTCCGTGCCACGGCCGCGGATGCGTCGCTCCAGTTCGGCAAGCGAAGGCGGAAGAAGAAAGATGAATATGCCGTCGGGGCACTTCTTCATGACGTTCAGGGCTCCCTGCGTATCAATCTCAAGCAGGATATCCTGCCCCTTCCCGCGCCGCTCCTCAATTTTTGCAAGAGGCGTTCCGTAGTAGTTGCCATAAACGTTCGCATACTCCAAAAAGCCGCCCTCCGCAATCATCTTCTCGAACGCCGCCTTGTCGAGGAAGTAGTAGTTCTTGCCATCGACTTCCCCTTCCCGTGGCGTCCGCGTCGTCGCCGAAATCGAATAAGCGAGCGCAGGCGTCTTTTGAAGGAGCTCGGTGCAGACTGTCCCCTTTCCCGTTCCGGATGCTCCGGATACGACGATCAATAGGCCTTTGCTCATTCGCTTTCTTCCTTGTCCCTGTTCTTTGCGTCCTCGTCCACGATCACGCGGTTTGCGACCGTCTCCGGCTGAACGGCAGAGAGGACAACGTGGTCGCTGTCCATGATGACGACGGCGCGCGTCCTGCGGCCGTACGTCGCATCGATGAGACGGCTGCCGTCGCGCGCCTCCTGCACGATGCGTTTGATCGGCGCGGACTCAGGACTCACGATCGCAATGACGCGATTTGCCGAAACGAAGTTGCCGAATCCTATGTTGATGAGTTTGATTTCCATCCAAAATCCCTTTCATTGCTGCGGTGGTCACTCAATGTTCTGTACCTGCTCGCGGAGTTTCTCGATCTCGCCTTTCATATCGACGATATATCTTGCAGCCTGCGTGCTGTTCGCCTTTGAGCCGATCGTATTCGCCTCGCGATTGATTTCCTGTATGAGAAAGTCGAGCTTGCGTCCGACCGGCGCTTTCGCATGCCTCAGCATCGAGCGGAACTGCTGGAAATGACTTCTGAGCCGAACGACTTCTTCCGTATAGTTGACCTTGTCTGCGAAGAGCGCCATCTCCTGTACGATACGCGTATCATCAATATCCTGTTCAGCAAGTAGCTCGTCCAAGAAATCTTTGATGCGCGTGCGGTACGCCTGCACAATTTCGGGAGCAAGCGCTTCGAGCGAGTCGGTGAGATGTGCGAGCACATCGAGCCGCGCCAAAAAGTCGCGCTCGATGTTCGCTCCTTCCGCCCTTCGCATTGCCGTGAGGGATACGAGTGCCTCGCGGAGCACATTGAGGAGCATCGGTTCCAAGCCTTCGAGCTCCTGCGCCCGCTCGATCCGAAGAATATCGGGAAAGGCGGCAATCGCCGTGACGTCGTCGGGACGCGGCAGGCGAAGCACGTCGCTCATGCGGTTGAGTGCCTGCTGATACGAAAGCGCCAAATTCTCGTCAAGTGTGACGTTAGCCGCCTGCTCACGCCTGTCGATGAAACTGACTGTGACATCCACCTTGCCACGCGACAGCGCGGCATGAATCTCCTTGCGCATCGCCGCTTCGTATGCGGCGAGCTGATGCCCCATGCGAAAATTAAGTTCGAAAAAACGCTGGTTGACCGAACGTACCTCTATTGAGACCTTATAGGCATCCGTCTCCGCCAAGGCAGAGCCGAATCCCGTCATGCTGTTCAGCATACTGCACCCTCTCCGCTCAAAGCTTTCCTGAATAGACCATCTCGGCGGGGCCGGTCATAAAGACGTGATTGTTCGCTGCCCATTCGACCATGAGCTTGCCGCCGTCCAGCTCGATTTTCACCTTGCGCTCCGTCTTGCCGTTCAGGATGGCGGCGACCGCCGTCGCGCAAGCACCCGTTCCGCAGGCAAGCGTCACGGCAGCGCCGCGTTCCCAAACGCGCATGCGGATATGCGTGTGGTCGCGCACCTCGGCAAATTCCGTGTTCGTCTTTTTCGGAAACGCCTCATGATGCTCAAACGAGGAGCCGACGTCCGCAATCGGAAACGCCTCTGCGTCCTCGACAAAGATGACGCAGTGCGGGTTTCCCATCGAGACGCAAGTCATGCGGTATTCCTTTCCAAGAACAGCAATCGGCGCGTCGACGACACGATCCTTGCCGAAGCCTAAAACCGGGATCTCCTCTGCCGCGAGATGCGGCTCGCCCATGTCAACGCGCACGCCTGTGACACATCCCGCCTCTACGATAAGGTGCGGCACGAGCACGCCTGCCCCCGTCTCAATCGTAAGCTCCTCCTTGTCTGTCAAGCCGAAGTCGTGGGCATAGCGCGCAACGCAACGAATCCCGTTTCCACACATCTCCGCCTCGCTTCCGTCGGCGTTCAAAATGCGCATGCGAAAAGCCGCAATCCTAGACGGCAGGACAAGCAGGATCCCGTCTGCACCAATGCCGTAGTGCCGGTCACAGATACGCCGCACGTCCGCCGCGTCATGCTTCCATTCCGATTCCATGCAGTCGACGAGGACGAAATCATTGCCGCATCCCTGCCATTTCGTAAAGTCCATCACGAGTCTCCCCTTACGTTCTATCTTCATTCTATTATTATATGGGTTTCGCATACGTGTTGCAAGGGGGCATTCCTTGTATTTTGACTGTATGTGTAGGTTTGTCAATCATGTATTGCAAAATACCCATGCAAAGAGAGCACACCTAATAATAGTGGCCTGACCCACAAACAAATAGTTGGCTTTTAGTTGGCTTTCCCAAGCCTGTCGTTTGTGGTCACGGAAAATCCTTCCCTTAATGGAAACGGAACGGAAGGATTGCCCTATCTCTCAATATTTGCGATAATAAAGGCAGCATGTAGTTTGGATTTCTTTTGGAGGGATTTCGATGGAACTGGCTTTTTTCGATGGCACATTTATCCGACCCGACGAGCGCAAGGTTCTGCTCGAGGATCGTGGCTATCAGTTCGGTGACGGCATCTACGAGGTCACGCGTGTCTACAACAGGACGTGTTTTGCGCTTGACCGTCACCTCGCGCGCTGCCGCCGCTCCCTGCGCGAGCTTCGCATCCCCATCACTTACATGGACGAAGAACTAGCCGCCATACATCACGACATCATCAAAAAGAGCGGCATCAAAGACGGTACGATCTACTTCCAAATCACACGCGGCGTGGGAAAACGTACGCACACCTTTCCCGATCAGGTCGTGCCGCTTCTCTCGATGACAATACGCGAATCGAAGCCCAATTCCGAGTGGCAGGAAAACGGCATCCACTGTGGTCTCTTTGAAGACATCCGCTGGCTTCGCTGCGACATCAAAACGCTCAACCTCCTCGGCAACATCTTTGCAAAACAGGATGCACATGACAAGGGACTGCAGGGAACGATCCAATACCGCAGGAATACCAATCTCATCACGGAAGGCGCATCGAGTAATTTCTTCTGTGTCAAGGATGGCGTCATTTGGACGCACCCCGCCGATAATCTGATCCTAAAGGGCGTGACTCGCTCGATTCTCCTTGAAGAAATCATCCCCCATCTCGGCTATACCGTCGTTGAAAAGGCAATCTCGCCCGAATTTGCCCTCTCGGCAGATGAGGCGTTCGTCACGAGCACGAGCCTTGAGGTAACACCCGTCGTCAACATCGCCGGCCATACCATCGGAGATGGTGCACCCGGCAAGGTCACACAGAGTCTTCTCGCGTCCTATCACGCACTAGTCAAGAAAGCTTGCTACGAAAAATGACGAAAAATGGTAGCATAAACCAAATGTATGATTCCAATTAGTTATACATTGGGAAAAGAATCACATTATTCATTGACAAAGGAAAAATTAGTACCTATACTAGGCATGTGATATAAATTATTACGATGCCGTTGAACCATGAAGTCATCGTGCATCTGCGCATAATTCCATGGTTCGTTCCTTTTGTTTTGGTTGTATGCTGCATAGCAAAAAGTTATGTTACCATATTTTAAAGGAGTGTTTTGTTCATGGCTAAGAACCCGGTCAAAATCATGGAAACTGTCCTTCGTGACGGTCATCAGTCCCTTTGCGCGACGCGTATGCGCACCAGCGACATGATGCCGCAGCTTGAGGCACTCGACAAAGTCGGCTACAAGGCTCTCGAAGCGTGGGGCGGCGCCACGTTTGACACCTGCCTTCGTTTCCTCGACGAGGATCCATGGAAGCGCCTCGATACATTGAAGGCACATCTCAAGACGCCGATCCAGATGCTCCTGCGTGGTCAGAACCTCCTCGGCTACAACCATTATTCGAACAACGTCGTGGAAAAGTTCGTTCAGAAAGCTTCCGAGCACGGCATCGGCGTCTTCCGTATCTTCGATGCGCTCAACGATGTCCGCAACCTCAAGGTCGCAATCGAAGCGGCCCTGAAGTGCAAAGAAAAGCCGGAAGTCCAAGGCTGTCTCGTATACACGCTGAGTCCTGTTCATACGAATGAAACGTTCGTCGAACTCGCCAAGGAACTGCAGTCCATGGGTTGCCATTCTGTCTGCATCAAGGATATGTCCGGCCTTTTGAAGCCGTATGTCGCGGAAGACCTCGTCAAGAAACTCAAGTCCGCTCTTGATATCCCAGTTGAGCTCCATACGCACTGCACGTCTGGCTTCGGCCATGCGACGTACCTCAAGGCGATCGAGGCAGGCGTCGACATCATCGACACAGCGCTCGCACCATTCTCCTCCGATACGTCCCAGCCGTGCACGGAGACGATGATCCGCATGCTCGAAGGAACGGATCGCGATACGGGCATTGCCGTCCAGCAGCTCACGCCGATCTCCAAGCACTTCCTCGAAGTCAAGAAGCGTCTCATCAAGGAGTTCAACCTCAAGGGCTACTTCGACATCAATCCGAACGTCCTCGATTTCCAGATCCCGGGCGGCATGCTCTCAAACCTCGCCAATCAGCTCAAAGAAGCCGGCATGGAGGACAAGTATCAGGATCTTCTCGACGAGATGCCGCGCGTCCGCAAGGATGTCGGCTATCCGCCGCTCGTCACGCCATCTTCGCAGATCGTCGGCACGATGGCAACATTCAACGTCATGAGCGGCGAGCGCTACAAGATGGTGCCAAACGAATTCAAAGACCTCGCGCGCGGCAAGTTCGGCAAGACGCCAGTTCCGGTCGATCGCGACTTCCTGACGAAGACTCTCCACGTTGATCCGAGCGAGATCATCACGGATTGCTCCATCGAAGATGCAAAGGCAGAGTCCTTCGCAGACTTCGAGACAGAACTCAAAAAGAAGGGCTATCTGAACCCATCCGAGGAAGATGTTCTCTCCTACGCACTCTTCCCGCAGGTTGCCGAGGAATTCTTCCAAGCGCACTTCAAGAAGATTACGGCGTACGTCAAGTAATATCCGCTTAACTGGAGACGAAGCCAGTGCCCACCGCTAGACGGTATGGGTACTGGCTTTTTCCATTTCGTTTCAAACTTGACGTTATTATACCTCTTTTTGTATAATAGCTATATGTTTGTTATATGGTTTTATGAAAAGGAGGCTTTTTTATGGACTTATTGAACACCATCGTTTCAGAAGTCAATACGGTCTTATGGTCGTACGTCATGATCGTTCTGCTCATCGGCTGCGGTCTTTGGTTCACCCTTTCAACAAAGTTCGTACAGCTTCGCATGCTCCCCGAGATGCTGCGCCTTATCACGGATGGCATCGGTCACCGTCCCGATGGCGATGCCATCAGCTCCTTTCAGGCGTTTTGCGTCAGCACGGCATCACGCGTCGGTGTCGGCAATATTGCCGGCGTCGCTATCGCCATTGTCTTGGGCGGTCCCGGTGCCGTTTTTTGGATGTGGCTCATCGCCTTCATCGGCTCAGCGACAGGCTTCGTCGAGAGCACGCTTGCGCAGATATACAAATTGCCACGCGGAAACGGCAAATTCCACGGCGGTCCTGCCTATTACATAAAAAATGCATTGAAACAGCCTGGTGTCGCAAAACTCTTCGCTTTGCTCATCTCCGTCACATTCGGTCTCGTCTACGTATCGGTCCAGGCGAACACAATTGCGCTTTCCTTCCAAACCGCGTTTTCCATCCCCCCCATTACTACGGCCATCGTGCTTTCCATCCTGACCGCTCTCGTCATTTTCGGCGGCATGAGACGCATCGCACGGTTCACGGAATGGCTTGTGCCCATCATGGCAACGATCTACATCCTTGCCGCTATTCTTGTCGTTCTCTTTAACATAGAGAAGGTGCCTTCCGTCATCGTACTCATCTTCCACGATGCCTTTACCGCGCAGGCAGCAGTTGGCGGGGGGCTCGGCGGTGTTATCCTGACAGGCGTCAAGCGCGGTCTCTTTTCAAATGAGGCGGGCGAAGGCTCCGTTCCGAACGCTGCCGCAACGGCAAATGTCACACATCCAGTCAAGCAGGGACTCGTGCAGGCGTTCGGCGTTTATGTTGATACGTGGCTCGTCTGCTCCGCTACGGCATTCATCGTACTCCTCACGCAGCAGTATACGATCGGCGGCGAACTTACGGGCATCGCGCTCGCGCAGCAATCGCTCGCGACCGTATTCGGTCCTATCGCACCGCCTGCTGTCGCCATCCTCATTTTCCTCTTTGCCTTCAGCTCAGTCGTGGGCAACTACTACTATGGTGAGATCAACATCGCATTCTTCGAAGGCAATGTCAGGAAATACCTCTTCGTCTTCCGCATCGGCGTCGTCCTCATGGTGCTCTTCGGCTGTTTGGCCGAGCTTTCCTTCGTCTGGAACCTCGCTGACCTCTTCATGGGCTTCCTATGCATTACCAACCTCTATGCGATCGCACGCCTCTACAAATACGCAAAAATCGCACTTCACGGCTACGTCGAGCAGAAACGCAACGGCATCAAAGAGCCTGTATTCAATCCCGCTGACCTGGGTAACGAAACCGGCATTCATTCTTGGGGCATCAACGAGAAAAAAGCATGATCTTTTCTTCTCGAATGGAAAACAAAAATAAGGACATCCACTGCGGACGCAATTTTGCCCCCGTCGAATTTGACGGGGGCAAAGTTGCGTCTGCAGAAAATACTCAAGGAATCACGGATAAAATAAAGTTCGTCAGATTGGCGTAGATTTTTCGTCCGAATGATGCGTTTCACGACATCAACATCAACATCGTTTGGAATGACGGGTTCGATGCCTTGCTCGATCAGATCGTGAACGATCCGAAATCCGCAACGCCAGCTCCTCATTTGTTGGCGGCGATCAGAGGGCAAGGCGGATAAAGGAATGCAGCGTTCGGCGAGACGAATGTCCCGCATCCCATGACCGCATAAATCAACCTCTTGTCCGTGCAGAAGCGAAAGGCACGTATCACCGTACTCAGATTGAGGTCGAGAAAATCGGCTAGCTCCCGCTGCGGTGGGAGTTTTGTGTGCGGCGGCAGCCGTCCGCTGAGGATATCGCACTCGAGGCGCACAGCAAGCGTACGATAAAACGGAGAATGCAGGCTTGTGCGATCCGGCCGCCATGTCATCGGATAGTCGCCAAATGAATGGATGGGCATAGGGTATCTTCCGTAACATTGTCATACATACAATTTTTCTATTGAAATCATACAATAAGCAGTATAACATGATAATTGTATGTATTATACCACAGAAGGGATGATGATGGATATGAAAAATGACATTTCTTCAACGAACACAACGGCATCCGTATCTCTTCATATCCTGCCCTTTATACTGGTCGGCTCGTTCCTGTCCATCTTCGATCAGTTCGTGATCAATGTCGCCGCCCCCGCCATCATGGCATCGTTGCATCCCTCAGCAGCAGCATTCGAAGGTATTATGAGCGGCTATGCGCTCATCTACGGCATGGGGCTGATTGCCGGCGGACGCCTCGGCGACCGATTCGGAAGGCGGCGGACCTACCGAATCGGACTGCTTCTCTTTGCCGCGACCTCGCTGCTCTGCGGCTGCGCACAAACAGCTGGCCAACTTGTCCTCGCACGCCTTCTACAGGGACTTTCGGGCGCGGTTATGGTCCCACAGGTGCTCGCTCTGATCCGTGTCTCATACGAAGGAAAAACACGTGTGCAGGCACTGTCCGCATTCGGCGTCTCCATCGGGCTTGGGCAGATCATGGGGCAAGTGCTCGGCGGCTGGATTCCTGCATGGAATATTCTGGGGTTCGGCTGGCGCATGATCTTTCTCGCCAATATGCCCATCTGCCTGATCGCCGCGATTGGCTGCACGTCGCTTCCCTTGGAGCCAAACACTGCATACGAGGCACGCCACAACCAGCTTGGAAATCCGCTTCGGCTCTTCCGATATCGCGGCTATGCGATCGGAATTCTACTCAATGTATGCCTGTACGCCGCCATTGTCCCCTTCTTTGTTGTGCTCGGTCTCTACCTGCAGAATATCTGCAGGCTCGCACCACAGACGGCGGGACTCGTCTTTATGGCAGTCGGCACAGGATTTGTCCTAGCCTCGTCTGCAGGACCCACACTCATGCGGAAGTTTGCGCCGCCACGCGTGCTGATCTATGGAACGATCTGCACAAGCGCAGGCATCCTCGCCGTGCTGCTCGGCACAATAACGGGACAGTCCACTGCAATCCCCTTCGTCATCCTCGCCCTATTTCTCCTCGGGCTCGGCAACGGCACGGTGATTCCCATTGCAACAGGTGTCGTCCTGCGTTATCTGCCGATTGCGGATGCGGGTGTTGGCGGTGCCATCCTGACGACGGGACAACAGCTCGCAGGTGCGCTCGGAATTATGCTTGCAGGCGAGTTTCTGATGGGAGACGGCATCCCCCTCGACTCTCCCACAGCCTATGTGGACGGCCTCTCCCTTCAGGTATGCGCCGCATCGGCTGCACTCTGCTGCGCCATTTCCCTCAGCCGTATCTCTTCCGTGCAAGATATGTGAGGATAGAAGACAACGGAAGATTTGCGCTTGCCTCATTCCTCAATCTATCTTATATGACCATAGTGGATGGAGACTGTCATCTCCGGCAAACAGACACAAAGCGAAATAATGGAAAACGTAAAAACATCCTCTCGCTCCAAAACGAGAGGATGTTTCCTGCATTGGTCTTTCACGGTTTCTTCGATCCCTTAAAACTCGATGCCCTTTTGGGCCTTGATCCCCTGTTGGAAAGGATGCTTCACAAGACGCATCTCCGTCACGAGATCGGCACGTTCGATGAGTGCAGGGCACGCATCGCGTCCCGTGATGAGCAAGTGGAGTCCGAGTGGACGCAAATCGAGAAGAGCCATGAGTTCTGCTTCCGACACGAGCCCGAACTTCACAGCGTAGTTGAGTTCGTCCAAGATGACGAGATCCCATGCACCGCACGTGATCGCCACACGCGCTTTTTCGAGTGCTGCCTCTGCAGCCCGTCTATGTGCCACGTTTTTTTTCTCGCCTTTGCGCGTGAAGCCGAGACCGCATTGCGTGATCTGGATGCGTCCGTCTGCCTGCGCGAGCGCCTCGATGGCACGCAGCTCGCCATACTCCCAGCTGCCCTTAATGAACTGCAGGATGCATACGCGCATACCGTCTCCCCATGCACGAAGGGCAAGACCGAGTGCTGCCGTTGTCTTTCCTTTTCCATCGCCCGTATGGACGAGAAGGAGTCCTTGCTTTTTCATTCGCATTATTCCTTCCTTGATGGTATACTGGTAATGTTACGGTATCATATTACCATACATTCCGAATCCACTTTATACTCATAGGTTATCACCGTGATAAAAAAACTTCCGCATTTCCTGCTTTTTCTTTTTCTCATAGCAGCCTACGTCGTCGCTCTTTCCTTCACCGTTGAACGATACGATACGCTCGGACTCCAAAAGCACACGATCGAAACTGCATTTGCAGAGAAAAACGGACGTCTCTACCTTTCGTGGACACCGCTCCCCTACCCTTGCTACTACAAAGTCGACGTCCTGTCACCGACGACGGGACTCGTCGAAGGCGAGGCGGGATTCCATCTCTTTGGTTCCTATTACACGCGTGAGCCGTCGATCGAATTGCCGCGAACGGCGATTCCGACATCGTACCGCGTCACGGCGTACGGCATTTTCGGCAAGGTCGGCAGCGACGCTGTCCCCGCAGCCAATCCGGATTTTCCAAAGCGGCCAAAGCATCCCGCCATCATCTCGCATTACGGCAAAGATACTCCTGCAAGCCTCATGCCGTTTCTCGTTTGGCACAACGTTCCTGGTGCCGTCTGCTACGAGCTTGAGATCCTTTCCCTGCCGCCGGATGCCGAAGGCGGTACGGTTCTCGCAACGAGCCCAAAGCACCTGGAGAGCACGCACGAAATTTTCACAAACGGCTGGCAAGCCGATCTGCGCCCTTATGCGGACTCCGGCGTAGTCTACTGGCGCGTCCGTGCACTCGACATCCACTTGCAGCCCATCGGTGAATTCTCCAAGGCGGAGGCAGTCACGCTCGATTCGAGCTTGCCGCTTCCGACACACCCGCTGCTCAACGAATACGACCAGATGCCGCACTTCAAGCAACCGCTCTACCCCGTCTACAACTGGATCCCGCTGCACGGCATCATGCGCTACGAAGTCGAGCTCATGGCGGATCCTCCCACGCAGCCAAACGGCACGCAGCCCGACCCTGGTCGGGCGTGGAGCAAGATCGTAAATGCCGCCACGACGTGCTACGACGAGTACCCACGCCCCTACGCTGGCGATTACTACTGGCGCGTGCGCGCCATCGATGCGGAAGGAAACGCGATCGGCACATGGTCGGATGCGGCGCATTTCGTCGTGAACAAACACCCAAAGCGTGTCAAAGTTGCCGTGCTTGGCGACAGCATCACGCATGGCGGCGGATCCATCTCCTACCCGCCCTCGGCGCTTGAGTACAGCTATACGACGTATTTCGACTTTCCCTGTCTCAACCTCGGCAGGAGCGGCGACACCTCACGCATGACGTGCGACCGTTTCGAGCAGGACGTCTTGCCATTCCATCCCCAAAATCTCTTGATTCTCACTGGCTCAAACGGCCTGCGCACCTCGACGATCTCCGCACAGGACATCATTGACGACCTCGCAGCGATCGAAGAGAAGTGCCGTGCGCACGACATACGCCCGATTTTTATGACGCTCATACCGATCAACCCAACGAATATCCGGTTTGCGTTTCATGCGGAGACCGATCCGAATTGGAATGAGAAGCTTCGCCTGATCAACATGTGGATTCGCTCGCACGACTGCTGCATTGACCTCGAACCGTATTTCTACAATGAGACGGGGACGGATCTGGATGAATCGTTCTCGGTCGACGGGCTGCACCCTGATATTCAAGGAAAAATGCTCATGGGAGAGATCGTAAATGCCAGCGAGGCACATGCGTTGCTAAAGTGAATCGGCATCGTGCCGTATGCAGCACGCACACTTGCATGCAAGGGAAAGCCCGCCCACGCACAAAAATACTGTCCTCTTGCCAAACGCACTTTTTGGTTGAACAAGACAATCGGACGGATGGTGTATGGGCGGGCTTCTTCAAATCCGGTTAATAACACCCTCGAAGAGGCCGACAAAAAAGGAGCCGATGCTGAATCCGGGCAACACTTTATCGGCTGCCATATTGACGGTGCCGACGGGTTCCCCTTTATATAGAAGCGTCATCTTTCCGACGATTTCACCGTCTTTCGCAGGCGCAGCGATGACACTCGGCACGTCACAGTGGATCGTGTAGTTCTTTGCGTCTTCGCCATCGATGATCGGGTAGTTGATATCCTCGACAGGGCGGACAAATGTTCGCGCCTCCTGCCCACCCTTGACCCAAACCTTGCGCGCAGTCCTGCTGCTCGTAATGCCCCGCACCATCGTGACGTGCCGAAAACCGTAGTCGAGCATCTTGCGCGCGTCGTCAAAACGATCATTTGGTGTCGGTGCGTGCATGACGATTGCGATGAGCGAGACGCCTTTGCGCTCGGCAGACGCTGCGAGACAGCCCCCCGCCGCATTCGTCCATCCCGTTTTGATGCCCGTGATACCGTCGTAGTGACCGAGGAGCTTGTTCGTGTTCTCGACCGGCAAAAACTTATCCTTTGGGAACGTCCAGCGAATGCCGGCGTTTTGCTGCCCGACGATCGAGCGGAACGCCTTGTTCCTCATCGCGTACCGAGCAAGACGCGCCATGTCGTGCGCCGTGGAATAGTGCATGGGGTTCGGCAAGCCATTCGGGTTGGCAAAGTGCGTATCCTTCATGCCGAGCTCAGCCGCCTTTTCATTCATGCGTTTCGCAAAGCTCGTCACGCCGCCGTCGATATGCTCGGCAACGGCGACGGCCGCGCCGTTATCGGAGCACAGCATCATGCCGGTCAAAAGCGCATCTGCCGTCAGCCGCTCGCCTGCGAGGATGCCGAGCGGCGTGTCTTCCGTCTGCTCGGCATTCGGGGTAATGAAGATTTCCGCGCGCGGACTGACGTTTTCAAGTGCGAGGATGCACGTCATCATCTTCGTCATGCTCGCGGGGAAGCGGCGCTCTTCGGCATTCTTCTCCCATATCACGCGTCCCGTCTCCGTCTCGATGAGAATGGCAGCGTCCGCCGTGATGGCTGGCTCTTCTGCGCTTGCCATGCGGGGGACGGGCAGCAAAGTGGCGGCAAGGACGACAAAAACCGCCGCAGCATAGTGTAAAAATCGCAAGGAAATGCCTCCTGAAGCTACAAGAATACGATCCCGTCCATTATAACACGTTCCCCCCACTTGTCGATAGCGCATCACCGATTCATGCATCTTTTTCCAGGATCTGCCGCACGGATCAGGATGCCTGCAGTTCTTTCGGCATCGCGAGCCGAAGCGCGTCGCCAATGCTCTCCGCTCCATGAAGCGTGATTCCGTCAAAGGCGCCCTTCATCTGACGGAAGTTCTTCATCGGCAGGATGACGTGCGAAAAGCCGAGCCGTCGTGCCTCGGCGATGCGAAGATCCACTTGGCTCACGGCGCGAACCTCCCCCGACAGCCCGACTTCGCCGAAGACGATCATCTTTGGGCGCAAAAGGCGATTCGCGAAGCTCGACGCCATGGCGATGCAGAGGCCGAGATCCGCGGCGGGCTCATCAATGCGTATGCCGCCCGCGACCTTAATGTAGACATCACACGCGCCAATCGGCAGCTTGACGCGCTTTTCGAGGACAGCAAGGAGGAGCTGAATGCGCTTGATGTCGACGGAGTCCGCCGTGCGCCTCGGCGGCACGTATGGCGTCGCAGCGACGAGAGCCTGCAGTTCGACAAGGAGCGGACGCGTTCCTTCGACAGTCGGCACGATGACCGTTCCCGTGTCCTGCTCGCGATCTGAGAGAAACAGCTTCGAAGCATCAGGCACATCGACGAGACCGATATCCCGCATCTCAAAGAGACCGAGCTCATTCGTGCTGCCGAATCGGTTCTTGACGGAACGCAGCACGCGATACTCGGCATTGCGCTCTCCCTCAAAGTAAAGCACAGTGTCGACGATGTGCTCGAGGACGCGCGGGCCTGCAAGCGTTCCATCCTTCGTGACGTGTCCGATGATGAAGGCAGCAATGCCGTCCGACTTCGCGATGCGCAGGAGGTCGACGGCACACTCGCGCACCTGTGAAACGCTGCCCGGTGCGCTCTGAACGGTCGGCTTGAAGACGGTTTGGATCGAATCGACGACGAGAAGATCTGGCTTTGTATTTTTTACGTGCCCCTCTATCGTCTCGAGATTCGTCTCGCTGACGATCAAGAGACCGTCTGCGATCGCCTGCAAACGGTCTCCGCGCATGCGGACCTGCCGCGTGCTCTCCTCACCCGTCACGTAGAGCACGTGGCGCCCCATGCGCGCAACATTGGCGCAAACGCGAAGCGTGAGGCTCGACTTGCCGACACCGGGATCGCCGACGATGAGCACCATCGAGCCCGGAATGACGCCACCGCCTAGGACGCGGTCAAGCTCGCCGCTGCCCGTCGGGAAGCGCGGCAAATCCTCAACTTTGACCTCGCGGATCGGCTGCGGTTTTGCCGCATCGGAAAGACCAAGACGCAGCCCGCGCTGCCCCAGCTCCGACATGACGGTCTCCTCGACCATCGTATTCCACGCACCGCAGCCGGGACAGCGTCCAAGCCATTTTGGTGCGTCGTAGCCGCATTCCTGGCAGACGTAGACGGTTTTCCTCTTCTTTGCCATCGCTACCTCTCTTTTCCGCACGCGCGCAAGATCCGATCCACACCAAGGCGCACGAGGCGCATCGTCCATCTGCCGAGCCAAACGATCGCCCAAAAAAGATTGAGCGCGAGGTTGAGATACCTCTCACTGCGCGCTTTCGGCGCGAGTTTATTGCGCCGCATCGACAGTCTCCCGCGATACGGCATCTTCTTTCTTCAAAAAGACGAGCTCTCCATCCATCTTGCGCACCTGCACCGTGTCGCCCTCCTTGAATTCGCGTGCGAGCAGCCGCTCGGCAAGCACATCCCCAACGTGCTTTTGAATGGCACGGCGCAGGGGGCGCGCACCGTACTTCACATCTGTTCCGAGCGCGATGAGCTTTGCCTTCGCCGCAGGGCTGACTTCGAGCGCAATTCCCTTTTCCGCAAGGCGTGACCTGAGGTCGCGCAGGAGGATGTCGACGATGGAGGCAAGCGCTTCGCCGCTCAGCGAATGGAATACGACCATCTCATCGACGCGGTTCAGGAACTCCGGCTTAAAGATGCGGCGCACTTCTTCGAGCACGCGCGTTTCCGCCATCTTCTGCTTCTCCGCCTCATCCTGATGCGTCATAAATCCCATCGTGCCGGAAGAGGTTCGAAAATGGTTTGCTCCTGCATTGCTCGTCATGATGATGACGGTATTGCGAAAGTCGACCGTGCGCCCCTTTCCGTCTGTGAGGCGCCCATCATCGAGCACCTGCAGGAGCATGTTGAATACGTCTGGATGCGCCTTTTCGACCTCGTCGAGCAGAATGATGGAGTATGGCTTCCGGCGCACAGCATCCGTGAGCTGACCACCCTCCTCATAGCCGACATAGCCTGGAGGCGCGCCGATGAGACGCGAGACCGTGTGTTTTTCCATGTACTCGGACATATCGAAGCGAAGAATGGCATCCTCCATTCCGAAGAGTGCTTCGGCCAAAGCCTTTGCAAGCTCCGTCTTTCCAACCCCCGTCGGACCCAAGAATAGGAATGAGCCAATCGGACGTTTCGGATCCTTTAGCCCCGCACGGGCGCGGCGCACCGCCTTTGCGACGGCGCGAATTGCTGCATCCTGCCCAACGACGCGCCGCGTGAGGACGCGCTCGATGCGGAGCAGCCGCTCCGACTCCTTCGCCGCGATCTTGCGTACGGGGATGCCCGTCCAAAGCGAGACGACGTCCGCAATATCCGATGCGCGCACAAAGACGGGAGCACCTTCCTGCACGCCTTTCCCACGCTCCTTGTCGAGCGCATCCCGTAGCGCCTGTTCCTGGTCGCGCAGGCTCGCCGCCCGCTCGTAGTCCTGCGCTTCGATTGCGGTCTCCTTGTCTTTTTCAATGGTCTCTATGCGCGCACGGCACTCCTTCTGCACGTCGAGCGGAACGGATTTTTTCACGCGTGCCTTCGCCGCCGCCTCGTCCATGACGTCGATTGCCTTGTCGGGCAGGAATCGATCCGTGATATAGCGTGCAGACAGCTTCACTGCTTCCTCGATCGCCTCGTCCGTAATCCTAGCGTGATGGAACGTTTCGTACGCCTCGCGCAGTCCAAGCAGGATCTCGCGTGTTTCCTGCGGCGTCGGTTCTTCGACGATCACGGTCTGAAAGCGGCGTGCGAGTGCCGCATCGCGTTCAAAGCGCTTCTTATACTCGTCGAGCGTCGTCGCGCCGATGACTTGAATCTCGCCGCGCGAAAGGGCAGGCTTTAAGATATTCGCCGCGTCAAGCGAGCCCTCGCCCGAGCCTGCGCCGATGAGCGTGTGCATCTCGTCGATGAAGAGAATCGCATCTTTCGCCTCAATGAGCTCCTCGACAAGCCACTTCATGCGTTCCTCGAACTCGCCGCGATACTTCGTGCCCGCGACGAGCGATGCCATCGAGACCGAAATGACGCGCTTCCCCTGCAGCATATACGGAACGGTTTCGTCGGCGATGCGCTGCGCAAGCCCCTCGGCAATCGCCGTCTTGCCGACACCAGGCTCACCGAGCAGGATGGGGTTGTTCTTCGTTCGCCGCGCGAGGATCTGAACGACGCGCTCGATTTCTGTATCGCGGCCGATGACGGGATCGATCTTTCCATCCTTTGCCACCGCTGTAAGGTCGCGTCCAAACTGCGCAAGCACCGATCCCTTCTTCGACGCACGTACAGGCGGCTTGCCCGTTTCGCGCACGCGTTCCTCCCCTCTGCCGCCCATGTACGGATCTTCGATGTAGTCGAGCACTTCATCCTGGAATGCAGCGGGATTGATGCCGAGGTGTTCGAGTATTTCGATCGCTGCGCCGCCTTTTTCATCGAGGAGCATCAGAAGAATGTGCTCCGAACGCGCGCAGCGCGCATTGACGTCGTCAGCAAGCTCCAGCGCGTTCGCAAGGATGCGGCGGGCGCGTGGCGTATAGCGTGGGTCGTCGGAAGGATTCGACGGCGCGCTCCGCACCATATCCTGCACCATGCGCAGGACGCGTGCATAGCCGATGCCGTGCCCTTGCAGAATGGACGCGGCAAGGCTGTCTGCCGCGTATAGGATGCCTAGCAGGAGGTGCTCCGTCCCGATATAGTCCTGTCCGAGTTCCTTTGCCATGTGCGCCGCGTGCTTCAATGCCACGAGCGTGTTTCCCGAAAACTGATTGCGATTGTTCATGTGAGATTCTCCTGTGGACGGGAACAAGAGAGAAGGATGCTCCTCGCCTGCTCTGCCCGAAGCCTGTCGATTTCATTCTTTGAGAGATTTTCATTCTCCGCGAGATTCTGCAGATACGAAACGCCGCTCCGCACCAAGATCTCGGAGAAACACGACGCATCCACCTCGTGGATGAGTTTGAGGTCGATGCCGAGACGAACCTTCGAGAGAAGCTCGAGCGTCTCTTTCTTCGGCAGGAGGCGCGCGTAGCGCAAGAGCCCATAAGCGCGCCACACCTCGTCATCAAGCTGTTCCTTTAAGTAAAGCGCGAGCGCCTTTCGCGCCTGCCGCTCGTGTGAGACGATTTCCTGCACGGCGGACTCGACGTTCGCGAGCAGTTCTTCCTCGGAAAAACCGAGCGTGAGCTGATTGGAAATAAGGAAGAGATTACCGACGCTCTCCTTCTCGTCGCCGTAGACGCTCCGAATCGCAAGACCGAGCTGCGGCGAAACGTTTGCGATGTTTTGGATATTTTTCGTAAAGACGAGTCCCGGCAGATGCAGGAGCACCGAAGCGCGAAGCCCCGTGCCAAGATTCGTCGGGCAGGACGTCAGGTAGCCCATGCGCTCATCAAATGCGATGTCGAGCTTGGACTCGATGAGATCGTCGAGGCGCGAAGCCGTCTGATTCGGCGTCCGAAGGTCGAACCCTGCCGCCATGCACTGGATACGCAGATGATCCTCTTCATTGACGAGGATGCTCGTGCCGAGATCCTCCGAGAGAAAGACGACGCGGTGCTGCGGACTGCGAATGAAATTGCGGCTGATGAACTGCTTTTCCAGCAGAACGCCGCGCTGCACGGGCGTCATCTGCTCCATGTCTGCCGCCGTGAACGCTTGACCGATTCCCTCGGACAAGACGGGCAGGATCGCCTCAAACGCGTGGCGAGAGGCCGCGAGCTGACGGTTATTCGCGCGATTCGGAAATGGAATTGCACGGAAATTTCGCGCGAGACGCACGCAGCTCACAAGGACGACATCGTTGTCCTTGCCCTCGCCCGACTGCCACGCAAGGCGGCCGCTCTTCAAAAGGTCATGCATCTCCATGCCCTGCGCCCCCTTCTTTTGCCGCGAGTTCCTTTTCGATACGGCGAATCGCATCGCGGTACTCTGCCGCTTTTTCGTATTCCTCGCGCATTACGCTCTCGCGAAGCTGCTCGCGCAGACGCGCCGCTCTTTGCTTTAACTCCAGCGCGCCGCCCGTGCGGTGCGGGATCTTGCCTGAATGGGCGCTCGAACCATGGATGCGTCGCAAAAGCGGGTCGAGCTGATGACGGAACGTCTCATAGCATACGCTGCAGCCGATTTTCCCTGTCTGTAGGAAATCCGCGTAGCTCATGCCGCAATTCGGGCAGACGAGTTCTGTCTGCTCCGCGCGGCTGCCCCGATCCTCGCGCTCCTCGCGTGCGCCGAATACCCCCTTCAAAAAATCGTTGACTGAGACATCGCGCCCGCCGAAGGGCATGAGAAGGTCGCCGTACTTCGCCGCGCACTCCTCACAGAGATTCTTTTCGACGCGTCCACCCGCGCCTGCCTGTACAATATGGACGACCGCCTTATTGCGGCCGCAATCATCACACAACATACGATGCATTGCCTCCTTTCCCAATCACAATATCCTCTGCCATGCTAGGAGAATTTTTCCAATGTCAGCAGCAGGGACTTCAGCAGATGGACACGTTCCTCTGCGCGCATCCCAGAACGATACGCCGCCGTGACGACCTGCATCAGGAGCGCCGCTTCGCGGCTCGAAACCATTTCATGCTGCAAAAGGTAATGCACCATGGAACGCACCGCCCCCTGATCCGTCTGCGCATCAATCTTTTCGATCATATCTTGATAGACGAGATTGTTGATCGGGATCTGCACGATGCGAATGTATCCGCCAAGACCACGGCGCGACTCGACGACAAAGCCCTTGTCCTGCGTGAACCGCGTCGAAAGCACGTAGCTGATCTGGGACGGCGCACAGGAAATCTCATCGGCGATGTCGGTGCGCCGCAGTTCGACCTTGCCGTCTTGCTGCGTCGCGAGTCGTCTCAAAATATAGGCTTCAATCAAATCTGCGATATTGCTCAAGAAAATCACCTTCATCCGATTGACAATTTGACTATTAACACTTTTATTATATTAGACTTTTTGACTTTTCGCAAGCAATATCGAAAAATAACAGCGAGCTGCCGGGAAGCCTCGCCCCCTCAGCCGCTCGCTGGCACTTCATCTTAGTTCCATTGCTTTCGTCAGGACTGTTCCTCGAACATATCCTTGCCTACACCGCAGAGCGGGCAAACAAAATCATCCGGCAGATCAGCGAATGCAACGCCGGCTTTCAGCCCGTACTCCGCATCGCCCTTTGCCTCATCGTAGATCCAGCCGCAAACCGTGCAAACCCATACCTTCATGTCAAATGCCTCCTAATGAAAACAGAATACACAAGAATCATTCTTTTTTATCTATATTCGCTTCTGTCTCCAATTCTCCTGCTACACGCCCTTCCATCGCATGAAAAAAATTATGTACGGCTTCTGCCGCAGGGCGGTTCATCCCCGGTGCGGCGGCAAGTTCCTCGACGCACGCCTTCTTGATCTTCGCGATCGTGCCAAAGTGCGCATGGAGCGCCGCACGCCGTTTGGGGCCGATGCCAACAACGTGATCGAGTACCGAAACGAGATTTCGTTTGCCGCGCAGTTTGCGATGATACGTAATCGCAAAGCGGTGCGCCTCGTCGCGAATGCGCTGGATGAGATAGAGGGAGGCGCTGCGGCGCGGCAGCACGACAGGCTCGGAATTGCCTTCCGTAAAGACGAGTTCGAACTGTTTCGCAAGACCGACGACGGGCACGTCCGCATGTCCGCCTTCGCCGCGGATGATCTCAAGTGCCGAAGAAAGTTGCCCCTTGCCGCCGTCGATGACGATGAGATCGGGAAGCTCATCCTCTGCAAGTCCGACGTAGCGACGCCGCGTGACCTCCCGCATCGAAAGGAAGTCATCCGACTTGCCTTCCGTACTCTTTATCTTGAAGCGGCGATAATCCGACTTCTTTGCGATGCCATCCTCGAACACGACCATCGAGGCGACCGTCTCCGCACCTTGAAAATGCGAGATATCGAAGCACTCCATGCGGTACGGAGGATGCTTTAGCCCCAAGTATCGGCCAAGCTCCTCGACCGCTCCCCGCGTCCTCTGCATCGCCTGCTTGACACGCATCGCTTCGTCTACGAGGTACTTTTCCGCGTTGCCCTCCGCCATCTTGACGATGTCGTGTTTCGTGCCGCGCTGCGGGCAGTGCACCTGTACCTTTGCGTTGCATTTCTTTTCCGAAAGGAACGCTTCCAAAAGGCTCTTTTCCTCTGCCGCAAGCTCAAGCGGAAGCAATACTTCGCGCGGTACGAAAGCGGCGCGATGGTAATACTGTTGCAGGAAGGCGAGCAGGATCGCCTCGTCGCTCTCCTCCTCGCTTCCCTGCAAGAGAAAATGCTCCCTGCCGATCATCTTGCCCGCACGGATGAAGAATACCTGCACGCAGACGCCAGCCTCCGAGCGCGCCATGCCGACGGCGTCCTGATCGCCCACGCCCGTGATGATGGTCTGCTTCTCAGCGACCTTGCGCACGGCGAGAAGCTGATCGCGCAGGCGCGCCGCGACCTCGAAATGAAAGGTCTCTGCCGCCTGTTTCATGCGCGACTGAAGTTCGCGCTCCACATCCTCCGTGCGTCCTTCCAAAAACAGGAGCACTGCATGCACCATCGCCGCGTAATCTTCTTTCGGAACCTTTCCCACGCACGGCGCAAGGCACCGCTTGATGTGATACTCCAAGCAAGGGCGCTCTTGAAGCCGGCGACAAGTGCGCAGCGGGAAGAGACGGCGCAGAAGCTTTAGGCTCTCATGGACGGCTGTCACATCCGTGTACGGTCCGAAGTACTGCGCTCCATCCTTCAGCACGCGGCGCGTGATGAATACGCGCGGGTACTCTTCCTGCACCGTGACCTTGACATAAGGATAGCTCTTGTCATCCTTGAGGCTGATGTTGTAGCGCGGGCGATGCTTTTTGATGAGATTGCATTCCAAAATCAACGCTTCGACTTCCGAGTGCGTCATGATCGTCTCAAAGTCGGCAACGTGTGAGACCATCGCGCGAACCTTCGGCGTATGGTTGCGGCTCGACTGAAAATACTGCCGCACGCGATTTTTGAGGACAATCGCCTTGCCGACATAAATAATGCGCCCATGATCGTCCTTCATGATGTATACGCCGGGGCTTTCCGGCAAAAGCTTCAGCTTCTCCTCTACTGCGTCCGTCATCGCGTACCTCCTCGCAATCCGAATTCTTATGCTATAATGCATGATAATTATAGCATAAAAAATGCGGCTGCCCTATGCGCAGCCGAAGAAGTGACGCATTTGGGAAAAGTTTATGAAAGATTAAATTTCACAGTCCGGCATTGACGTCATATCCCGCCTATGCTAGACTATGGAAAATGCGGATGTGGCGGAATTGGCAGACGCGCTGGACTTAGGATCCAGTGCCGCAAGGCGTATGGGTTCGACCCCCTTCATCCGCACCAGTTTGTCGGGGATGCAATGGTTTCGACGGGGTATGGAAGCCACGAAGTTCGCAGGCCAATGGTTATGAATGCCTAAAGCTTGACCACGCAAAATTCAACTGACGAAGCTGAATACGCATACGCTGCTTGAGCCTAGCTCAACAGCCCCTCTGAAAGCGCGAGCCGTTAGCGGGCACGGAGGTTTCAAATAAGTACGGATGTTTTCTGGCTTTTTAGAAAAGCCAGTGGTGGAGAACTCTGAATCCCAGGGTTTCGCCCTTATGATGCCTGCATGCTCAGGCTATTGCGATAACGCTTTGTGATGTGGATGTATTTCGGACAGGAGTTCGATTCTCCTCATCTCCACCATGAAAATGCAAGACTCCGTTGGGGAAGCACCCTCAACGGAGTTTTTTTCCGCTTGCCTAAACGCAGTATGGCAGTATGAAGGTTCACTTCATCATACCGATCTCGCGATACGGTTTCTTCGGCTGAATCTCTTGCAGTTCTGCGCCAAGCGCTCTTGCCGTGGTCTCGGCAAGCCGCTTCGTATGTCCCGTGGCAGAGAAGTACACGATGATCGTCCTGTCTGTCCTAACAGGTGCTGCTGCATTTTGACTGCTTGTCGTCTGTGTCTTTTCTTGCCGCTCCTGCTGTGTTTGTCCCCCCCCACAGCCTGCCAACGCAATCATGAGGATCGAGAGAAGAACGAGAATCGCGCGTTTCATAAACATCCCTCCCAATTACATATCACCTGATTTTCGATTACGATTTAGGCATCGTTTTGCTCAGCAGACGCCCCCTGGCATCAATCCATCCAAGAGAAACAATTTTATCATAGCGAACATGCGGGGCCGATTCATGCATTCCCATATGCACGCCGAGCAGGAGCAATAGGCAAAACGGCAGGGAACGATGGCATTCGTGAAGCATGATATCCTGCCGCATCTCGATGGAGAAGAACGGCTTAAACACTTCGTTTGAGATCGGGATCCCCACGATGAGCACCGATATGAGCATCCCGACGAGCAGGATATATGCACAAAATACATAATTTTATGGTATAATAAAGCGGTTAAAAAGGAGGGACATTTATGGAACTTCGGCTTTTGCGCTATTTCCTTGCTACGACAGAGGAGGGAAATATTACGGCAGCAGCACGTGTGCTCCGTATCACGCAGCCGACATTATCGCGTCAGCTCACCGTGCTCGAAGACGAACTCGGAAAAAAGTTGCTGATACGCGGTCGACGAAAGCTCCGACTCACCGAGGACGGCATTTACTTCCAAAAGCATGCGCAGGAAATCGTCACGCTCGCGGACAAGCTCGAACATTCCATCAAGGGGACATCCGAAACGATTCACGGCGACGTCTTCATCGGCGGCGGCGAGTCCGATGCCATGCGCCTCATCGCACAGGCAATCAAGCGTCTTCGTGCAGGCTATCCGCAGGTGCATTACCATCTTTTCAGCGGCAATGCAGATGACGTGGAGGCACGGCTTGAAAACGGTCTCCTCGACTTCGGGCTTCTCATTGGACCGGCCGACACAGAACGCTACGATACACTTCCACTTCCCATTCGCGACACATGGGGCATCCTCATGCGCCGCGATCATCCGCTTGCAAATGAGCCTGCCATCGAAGCAAAAGACCTTGCCGGCATCCCTCTGATCATCCCCGAACGCAAGGCAAATGCGCGCCGCCTTAAAGAATGGGCAGGCGAGGACCTCTTTTCGAGCTACGACATCTTCGCACGGCACAACCTCATATTCAGCGCCTCTCTTCTCGTCTCAGAAGGCGCAGGTGTCGCGATCACGCTCGACCGCCTCATCTATACAGAGGGAACGGATCTCGTTTTCCGTCCGCTCTTTCCCCTGCTGCAAAGCGAACTTGTCCTGATTTGGAAGAAGTATCAAGCCTTCTCTCCAGCCGCGCGCTTGCTCATGGGAGAACTGCGCGGCAAGCTCCTCAATCAGGATTAAGCACCGGCGCCTCCATACGTCAAAGGATGTCTTGCATGCAGAACCATTTTTATTGATAGAGTATGTATACGATACGGCTTTCGTATCGTTTTCTTTTGGAATTGCGGATAAATGAAAGTCTTAAAAGGAGTAATCTATGCTACTGACACGTAAATCCGTTGAACTGCTCGCACCTGCCGGTACTTGGGACGCACTCGCCGCCGGTATCGAGGCCGGCGCAGATGCCGTTTATCTCGGCGGCAAGCACTTCAACATGCGCATGCACGAAGGCGATTTCAATTTTGACGATGCCATGCTGGAAAAAGCCGTTGGATTCGCCCATGCGCACGATGTGCGCCTTTACATCACGCTCAACAACCTCATCAGCAACGAAGAGATTCCCGCTCTGCGCAGCTATCTTTCCTACTTGAATGAAATTCATCCTGACGCTCTTCTCGTACAGGATTTTGCCGTTCTTGAGCTCGTTCACGAAATGGGGCTTTCGATTCCCATTCACACCTCGGTCATGATGAATACGCACAACGAGCATGCGATCAAAATGCTCAAGAAGTATGGCATCACGCGTATCGTTGTTGGCCGCGAGATGACGCTCTCCGAACTCAGTCTCTTTCGCGAGCGCACGGGCATCGAGGTCGAGTATTTCATGCACGGAGACATGTGTTTCTCCGAGAGCGGGCAATGCCTCCACTCAGGCGTTCTCTTCGGGCAGAGCGGCAACCGCGGCCGCTGTCTGAAACCGTGCCGCTGGGCGTACCGTCTCATTGACGAAACGACGGGCGACGTGCTTGACGAAAGCAGTCTCGGTCCGTACAAGATGGCGCTCAAGGATATGTGCATGTACCGCGCGATCCCACAGCTCATCCAAGCTGGCGTCTTCTCATTCAAAATCGAGGGCCGCATGCGCCCTGCTCCTTTTATCCGCCGCATCGTCTCGACCTACCGAAAGGCGATCGACGCCTACATCGCCGACCCAAACGGCTACGCGACGGACGAAGCAGGCTGGAGGAGCCTCTACGAGAACCGCGCGCGTGACTTTACCACGACCTTTGCCTTCGGCGCGACAGACAAGAAAGACATCGGTTTCACGGGAGAGCGCGAGCCGCGCTTCTTCAGCAAGGCCGTCAAAGAGGCAGGATTCCAAGACGACATTCTAAAGCAGGAGCGCGGCATCGACGCGGATACCGCGGCGCCACACCGCCGCCTGAGTGTCCGTGTTGCAACGCCGAATGCTGCACGAGCTGCCATCGAAGCGGGTGCAGATGCCGTCTACGTCGGCGGTGAGGCATTCCGCCCGCTGCGCCCGTGGACACTTCGCGACTACGAGGACATGCTCGCCTTCGCAAAAGGCAAGGCAAAGGTCATCATCAACACGCCGCGCACAACGATGCGCCGCGAATGCGGCGAGCTCGAACAGTTCTTCACGGCGCTCAAGGCGATGAAACCCGATGGGCTCCTCGTCAGCAACCTCGGTTCGCTGAAGCTCGCGATGGACATCGTGGGACTTCCCATACAGGCGGATACATCTTTTAACATCTTCAATCACCTCGCGGCAAAGTTCCTGCACGAAAATGGTCTCTCGATGGCCTGCACGTCGTACGAACTCTCCTTCGAGCAGCTTCGTGAAATCGTCGAAAGCACAGATATGCCGCTTGAGGTCGTCGTCCACGGCTCTTACGAGTCCATGATCTGCGACCACGATATCCCCGGCATGAGCCTGCCCAGCTTCAATGAACTCGACAATCCAGAAGTGCTCGACCGACGCTATGCGCTCCGTGACGAGGCGGACGAGATCCACTCCATCCGCATCGACCAGTACGGGCGCAACCACATCTACTTCGCGAAAGATCTTTGTCTCTACCCCTACCTCGACAAGTTCAACGGCTTCGCATCATACCGCATCGAGGCGCAGGACTATGAGCCTGCGCTCGTCTTTGCCGTCACGGCACTCTACCGTGACCGTCTTGATCGCCTGAGCAGGGACGATGCCGAGCAGGACATGAAAATGCTTGCCGCCGTGCAGAGAAAAAGTCCCCGCGCATGGGGCATCGGAACGTATCGTTTCCGCCAAAGCAAAAATTCCATCTAGGCTTCCCTAGGATCCCATCAAAAGAAAGGTTTCAGTTGCGAATGAATATGGAAGAAAAGCATTACATCGGAGCCAAAGCCATTCTCGAAAAGAAAAAGAAGTACATCATGCCTTGTCTCGGGCATTTCTACAAAGAGCCGCGCCAGATTGTCCGCGGCTCGATGCAGTACCTTTTCGACAGTGAAGGCAGGAAATACCTCGACTGCTTCGCAGGCGTATCCGTCATGAACTGCGGTCACTGCAATCCCGAAATCACGAAAAAGGTTCAGGCGCAGGTCGGCACGCTCCAACACGTCTGCAACATCTACTTGACCGAGAACTTCGTCAATCTCGCAGAAAAGCTCGCCGCCGTCACGCCCGGCAACCTGCAGAAAACATTCTTCTGCTCGACGGGCTCGGAGGCGACGGAGGGTGCCCTGCTCCTCGCTTCCATCTGCACGGGGAATGGGGAGATCATCTCACTGCGCAACGGTCTTCACGGCAGGACAAAGCTTGGCATGAGCATCACGGGCATCGCCATGTGGCGCACCGACCCAAACCCCGTCGGCGGCATCCACTTCGCGCCGAACCCTTACTGCTACCGCTGTCCGATGGGGAAAAAGCCAGGCACTTGCGACCTCGCCTGTGCTAACGCCATCGAGGATGTCATCAAGGTTTCGACTTCAGGGCGTCCCGGTGCCTTTATCGCCGAGACGATCCAAGGCAATGCCGGCATCGTCGTGCCGCCAGAAGGTTACTTTAAGCGTGTCAAGGAGATCCTCGCAGCACACGGAACCCTCTTTGTTGCCGACGAGGTGCAGACGGGCTTTGCCCGTACGGGCAAGATGTTCGCTATCGAACACTACGGCGTCGTGCCCGACATTCTCTGCGTCGCGAAAGCACTCGGCAACGGCGCGCCGATCTCTGCCTTTATCGCGAGTGCAAAGGTCGCCGACCATTACACGATGCCCGGAGCCTCGACGCTCGGCGGCAACCCCGTCTCAAGCACGGCAGGCATCGCGGTGCTCGACTACATTGCGGAGCATCATCTCGCCGAATATGCTGAAGCGCGCGGCAGGCAGCTCCGCACAGGTCTTCGCAATTTGCAGGAAAAGCACCCCATCATCGGAGATGTGCGCGGACTCGGCCTCATGACGGGTGCCGAGTTCGTCTATCCAAACGGAAGCCCTGCGCCGGACAAACTCGACGCCGTGCTCGAAGCGCTCAAAGACCGCGGATTCATCATCGGAAAGAATGGGGTCGCACGAAATGTCATGGCATTTCAACCGCCGCTTATCATCACGGAGAAAAATATCAACGATGTACTGAATGCGCTCGATCTCGTATTCGCAAAGCAAGGGATTTAACCGCCCCGCTCCTCTTTCAGTTCCTCGATTCCGCGCTGAAACTCTTCCATGGTAATGGAAAAGTACGGAAGTTCTTTCAGGATCGTATAGACTTCCTGCTGCGAGCAGGCTCCATCAATCCGCTTCGCAACACATTCTTCCGTCAAGGCATGAAGCAGTACATGCGTAATCTCATGCGGATCCATCGTCGTTTCTCCTCTATCCCTTGCGTCTAAGCGCAAAATCGTATACAGTGAGTGTACCACATCCGGCACATTCGCGCGAGAATGGAGTGATAAAATATGGCAGACCGATTCTACGAACTTCAAGTCGCAGGTGTCACGCGCCAGCTTCCGATCCTGAATGTAACCGACAAACTGGCGATCGCTGGATTCATCATGCTCGGCGATGTCGAGCTCACGACGGCCTGCGCAAAAGCGCTCGCAAAGAAAGTCCCAGCCGACACGGAAGTCGTGCTCACGGCAGAGACGAAGGGCATCCCCCTCGCAGCCGATCTCGCACGGGCGCTCGGCATGAAGCGCTACATTGTCGCGCGCAAGTCCGTCAAGGCGTACATGGAAGATGCAATCTGGGTAGAAGACGTCTCCATTACGACGAAAGGCACGCAGAAGCTCTGTCTCGACGGCGTCGACATTGATCGCCTAAAAGGCAGGAAAGTGCTTCTCTTGGACGATGTCATCAGCACGGGGGGCTCTATGAAGGCACTTGCCGAACTCACGGAAAAGGCGGGAGGGATCGTATGCGGCGAAGCATGCGTACTCGCAGAAGGAACGGCCGCAAAACGCGATGATATCATCTTCCTCTCGCCTCTTCCACTCTTTGAAGCAGAATAAGCCGCTAACAAAAAGCCCCCGTTCACTCGGCCAACGCGGATGTGAACGGGGGGCATCTTTATGTGCATTTGTACTTCCGCTTACTTGACGACCATGACGGGAATCTTCGATTCCTCGACGACCTTTTGGCTGACGCTGCCGATGAGCGCACCTTTGAACAGACCAAGGCCGCGGCTTCCCATGATGATGATGTCGCTCTTCTGGGACTCTGCAACAGCGAGAATCGCCTTCGGAATATTGCCTGTCTCGACGTGTTTCTCCGCCTTTATCGTCTCAGGAACCTTTTCCCAGATACGATCGAAGACAATGTGGCTCGGAATGTCCTTGTTGATGTTACTCGATACATAGACAAAATCGATTTCCGCCTTGCACTTCTCCGCAAAGAAAATCGCTTCATCTACAGCCTTGCAGCCATTGACCGAACCGTCGACCGGCACGAGAATTTTATTGATTTTACCCATGATAATCCCTCCTAACATCGATTACCTGACAGGACGTCTTCATTCCGCTCGTTCATTATTTCGCGATTCGCAAGAAAAATTCCTTCCTTTTCCGACGATTTTGCAAAACATTAAAAACCGTGCCCTACTTGACCGAAAGCGTGACAGTCTCCCCATTGATATTCCATTCCTTTTCCGTCCCTGCGAGCGTGCCGTAGGTGACGTTCGTCGCAAGGGTGATCGCCTTCAGGAATGCTTCGTTCTTCTTGACGATGGCTTCGAGTTTTTCGTTGCCTGCCATGCCGACGGCAATATGGTCGGTGACTTCGTAGCCGTTCTCCTTGCGCATCGTCTGAATCTTGCTGATGACCTCGCGCACAAATCCCTCTTCGAGGAGCTCTTCTGAGAGCGTCGTCTCAAGTGCGACCGTCACATCGCCATAGCGCTGACAGTTATAGCCGTCAGTCTGCGACATCGTGACTTCAACGTCCTCTGGAAAGAGGGCGATCTCTCCCTCGTCAAGCTTCAATAGCAGCTTGCCCGTCCGATCAAGCTCTGCCTTTGCCTCATGTCCGTTGACTTTCTTGAGTGCCGCTTGAATCTTGCCCATCTGCTTGCCGGCCTTCGGTCCGAGCACACGGAACTGCGGCTTGAAGCTGTAGGAAAGATATTCCTCCATGTCGTCTTTGAACGTGACCTGCTTGACATTCAGTTCTTCCTCGATGATCTTACGGTAGAACGCCGAAAGCTTTGCAGGCGCCTTGACGTACATATTGCCGATTGGCTGGCGATTTTTGATGTTCGCCTCGTTGCGCGCCGCGCGGCCGAGCACAACGATCGATTCGACTTCACCCATATTCGCTTCAAGATCCTTGTCAATATACGATTCGTTAGCCGTGGGGAAGTCGGTGAGGTGAACGGACTCCGGCGCCGTCTTGTCAATGCTGCAAACGAGATTGCGGTAGATGGATTCCGTGAGGAACGGGATCATCGGCGCAGCCGTCTTGGCCGTTGTCACGAGCGACGTGTAGAGCGTCATATAAGCATTTATCTTGTCCTGCTCCATGCCCTTCGCCCAGAAGCGGCTGCGGCTGCGGCGGACATACCAGTTCGAGAGTTCGCCGACGAACTGCTGTATCGCCTTCGCCGCCTCTGTCACGCGATAATGGCTGAGATCGCTGTCGACTTCCTTAACCATCGTGCTCATGCGCGAGAGACACCATTTATCCATGATGGAGAGCTTCCCGTAGTCGAGCATATGCTTCGTCGCGTCGAAACCATCGATATTTGCGTAGAGGACGAAGAACGCGTACGTGTTCCAAAGCGTCCCCATGAACTTGCGCTGCCCTTCCTGCACGGCATCGTCGTGGAAGCGGTTCGGCAGCCACGGCGCACTGTTTTCGTAAAAGTACCAGCGGATTGCATCCGCACCGTGCTTCGCAAGCGCCTCCATCGGATCGACGGCATTGCCCTTCGACTTGCTCATCTTATGCCCGTCCTTGTCCTGCACGTGCCCGAGGACGATGACGTTCCTGTACGGTGCCTGATGGAAGAGCAGCGTCGAAATCGCAATGAGCGAGTAGAACCAGCCGCGCGTCTGATCGACGGCTTCCGAAATGAAGTCCGCCGGGAAGCGGTGCTCGAAGATATCCTTGTTTTCAAACGGATAATGCCACTGCGCGAACGGCATCGCCCCCGAATCGAACCAGCAGTCGATGACTTCGGGCACGCGGTGCATTTCACCGCCACACTTCGGGCATTTGATCGTGACCGCATCGATGTACGGACGGTGCAGCTCGATCTTGTCGGGGCAGTTATCGCTCCTCTGCTTGAGCTCCTCAATCGAACCGATCGCGTGCTGATGTCCGCAAGAACACTCCCATATATTGAGTGGCGTGCCCCAGTAGCGGTTGCGGCTAAGCCCCCAATCCTGCACGTGTTCAATCCAGTCGCCGAAACGCCCCTTTCCGATACTCTCAGGGATCCAGTTGACCGTATTGTTATTCTGGATGAGCTCATCGCGCACCGCCGTCATCTTGATGAACCACGTCTCGCGCGCATAGTAAAGGAGTGGCGTGTCACAGCGCCAGCAGTGCGGATAGCTGTGCGTGAACTCCGGTGCCTTGAAGAGCTTGCCCTGCTTTTCGAGGTCTGCAAGAATAAGCGGATCGGCCTCTTTGACGAAGACGCCCGGCCAATCCGTGTCTTCCGTGAGCTCGCCCTTGTTGTTGACAAAGTTGACGAATGCGATGTCGTAGTTTTGGCAGACGCGGTTATCGTCCTCGCCAAATGCCGGTGCGAGGTGTACGATGCCAGTGCCATCTTCCGTCGTGACATAGTTGTCGCACGTTACGACAAAAGCCTTCTTCGATGCGGGAATCTTACCGGCGGCATAGGGGTAAAGCGGCTCGTAGGAACGTCCTTCGAGCGCCTTGCCCTTCATGGTCCCAAGCACTTCGCGCTCACCATCGACGCCTTCAAAGACAGTGTCGACGAGAGCTGCCGCGAGATAGTAGGTCTTTCCTTCGACTCGAATCTTGACGTAGTCGACATCGGGGTTCACGCAAAGCGCAAGGTTCGAAGGAAGTGTCCACGGCGTCGTCGTCCATGCGAGGAAATACGCGTCCTCGTCCTTGGCCTTGAAGCGTACCATTGCGGAGCGCTCTGTCACGTCTTTATAGCCCTGCGCGACCTCATGCGAGGAGAGCGGCGTGCCGCAGCGCGGGCAGTACGGAACGACTTTGTACCCCTTGTAGAGCAGCCCCTTGTTCCAAATTTCCTTGAGTGCCCACCACTCGGATTCGATGTAATCATTCTCGTAGGTGATGTACGGGTGCTCCATATCCGCCCAAAAGCCGACGACGTCGGAGAATTCCTCCCACATGCTCTTATACTTCCAAACGGATTCGCGGCACTTCTTGATGAACGGTTCGATGCCGTACGTCTCAATCTGATCCTTTCCGTTGATGCCAACGGCCTTTTCGACCTCAAGCTCGACGGGCAGGCCGTGCGTGTCCCAGCCCGCCTTGCGGAGAACGCGCTTCCCCTTCATCGACTGATAGCGCGGCAGCATATCCTTGATGACACGTGTCAGCACGTGCCCAATATGTGGCTTGCCGTTTGCCGTCGGCGGTCCGTCGTAAAACGTAAACGTGTCGCAGCCCTCGCGCTGGTCGATCGCCTTCTGCGCAATGTCGTGTGACTTCCAAAAATCGAGTATTTCCTTCTCGCGTTCCACGAAGTTCAGATTCGTGTCCACTTTGCTATATAGCAAGCCGATTCCTCCTTGCCTATCAAAACAATTCTCGCATGGCTACGATTGCAAGCTAACAGGCTCTATTGTATCACAGAGAAATGCTTTTGTTCAAACAAAAATGTGCTTCTTCAGCCTGCAAAGAGTGCTTTTGCGAAGTCTTGTGCAACGAAAGGACGCAGATCCTCCACGCTCTCGCCGACGCCGATCCACTTGACAGGAATCGCAAGCTGGCTCTTGATCCCGATGACGACACCGCCCTTTGCCGTGCCGTCGAGCTTCGTGAGGACGACGCCCGTGATCGGCGCAGCCTTTGTGAAAAGTTCCGCTTGGCTGATGGCATTCTGCCCCGTCGTCGCATCGAGAACGAGCAGCGTCTCATGCGGCGCACCTTTGATTTCCCTGCCGATGACTCGGTTGATCTTCTCAAGCTCCTGCATGAGATTCGATTTCGTCTGCAAGCGGCCTGCCGTATCGATAAGGAGAAGGTCGACCTTACGCGCGACGGCAGCCTTGACTGCGTCGAATGCGACGGCGGCGGGATCCGATCCCTCTTCAT
>PPYE01643565.1_pt1 | contig 36850 bp, 28 predicted proteins | sample 1559881 | NCBI WGS metagenome assembly PPYE01 (sample SAMN08240022, study PRJNA423297) | Human gut metagenome, whole genome shotgun sequencing project.
GTATGAAGGCAGCCAGCTGCGCCACGCCAACAGCCTGTTAAACATGGGGATTCTGGTAAGCCCCCTGCTGGCACCGCTGATTGGCGGCGTGCTGGAAACGCTGATTAACTGGCGGGCCTGCTACGGTTTCCTGCTTGTGCTGTGTGCGGGCGTCACCTTCAGTATGGCGCGCTGGATGCCGGAGACGCGTCCGAGTGGCGCGCCCAAAACCCGGCTTATCAGCAGCTATAAAACGCTGTTCGGCAACAGCGGCTTTAACTGCTACCTGCTCATGCTGATTGGCGGTCTGGCCGGAATTGCGGTGTTTGAAGCGAGCTCGGGCGTGCTGATGGGCGGCGTGTTGGGCCTCAGCAGCATGACGGTCAGCATCCTGTTTATCCTGCCGATTCCGGCGGCATTCTTCGGCGCATGGTTCGCCGGGCGGCCAAAAAAACGCTTCCCGACGCTCATGTGGCAGTCGGTAGTGAGCTGTCTGTTAGCCGGGCTGATGATGTGGATCCCAGGCCTGTTTGGCGTGATGAATATCTGGACGCTGCTGGTCCCCGCCGCGCTGTTCTTCTTCGGCGCAGGTATGCTGTTCCCACTGGCCACCAGCGGCGCGATGGAGCCGTTCCCGTTCCTCGCCGGTACCGCCGGGGCGCTGGTGGGCGGGCTGCAAAACATCGGCTCCGGCGTGCTGGCCTGGCTGTCGGCGATGATGCCGCAAACCGGGCAGAGCAGCATCGGACTGCTGATGACGCTGATGGGGCTGCTGATTTTCCTCTGCTGGCTGCCGCTGGCGTCACGCTTTGCGCATCAGGGCCAGGCGGTGTAATCGCGTCTGACCGTTGCCTGATGGCGCTTCGCTTATCAGGCCTACATTGGGCATGAGTAGGCCGGGTAAGGCGGAGCCGCCACCCGGCATAAAACGCCTATTTAACCTGCCCCTGAAGCCAACCAATAAACGCCTCAATTTTCGGCCACTGCCTGCCGGGCAGCGTGGTGACGTAGTAATGCTGGTGGCATTTCAGCGCCATATCGCCAAAAGGCGCGACCAGCTCTCCGCTGTCGAGACGTTTTTGCACCAGCCTCTTTCTCCCCATCGCCACGCCGATATGGTTCATTGCCGCAATCACCGCTAAATCAGAACGATCGAAACCAATACCCGACGATGTCGGCAAATTTGCCGCATAATGCTACGCCCAGCTGTGCCATTCATCCGTTCCCGAATCGTTACTCCATGCCTGCCTGTCGTGCAGCAACGTACAGTGCGGCAAGTTCAGCAGTGATCCCATCAGGTCATAGCGACGGGCGTATTCCGGGCTGCATACTGGCAAAATCTCTTCGTCCATCAGAAAATGGTGCGTAAGCTGCGCGGACGGCGCATCGTCAAAATTCAGCGGCATTTTCGGCATTTTGTGACCGCAACAATGGCACGTTTTCGAGCTGGCGAACCACTGATCCAGTTTGACCAGGTGAACCCCTGCTGACTCCGCTTTGTAGGCGAGTTTTTTCACAAATCCAGACCATGCCGCATCCCCGATATGACGGGCGAGGTGGCGGTTTTTCATCATGTTTACTGATTTCAGCGTTTCCACAATCACCGCTTGGTTTTCGTCGATAATTCGTCTGGAAAGTTTATGCTGGAAGTCAGCACGGCCATTGGCTACCCGTTCGTGTTGTGCGGCAAGGCATATGAGTGCTTTGCGGCGGTTTGTACTTCCCTGCTTCTTGCGGGATAGCGCTTTGCTGTCACGGCGTAAACGGCGATGGGCGTTGACCAGGTGGCGAGGGTTTAACACCTTGCCGCCATCATTGCCGATCAGGTAATGTGACAATCCCAAATCATAACCCGTCACACGTGTGATGTAAGTCGGTTTTGCTGCCGCGTCCTGTCCATCGTCTGCGAGTATTGAGGCATAATATTTGCCCGCCGCGTTACGGGTGATCGTGATGCTGGAAATCTTACCGACAATCTCACGGTGAATGTTCGCCCGGATAGGCTTTAATTTCGGCAACTGGATAGCGTCAGTTAATACTTTCCCGTTGGGATGGTAGCTGGATTGTTTGCCCTGTTTACTTTTGAAAGTAGGGAATCCAGCCCGCTTCTGAAAGAAGTTAGCAAATGCTCTGTCCAGATTGATCACCGCTTGCTGTAGCGCCAGCGAGTCAAATTCTTTGAGCCAGCTATAACGGCGTGACTTCTTCACCACGGCCAGCAACGGCTTTATATCGCGTGTTGGCTTGAGTGAAACGCCGTGGCGCTGGTACATATGGCGGCTGATATGAAGAGCTTTATTGTACGTGAACCGAACCGCCCCGAACTGAGCATTCAGGAATGCGGCCTGTTCGCCGGTCGGGTAAATGCGGACTTTAGTCGCTCTTTTCATCTCGGCTCCCGTTCAGTAAACTGGTTATTTATACACCATTCTGCGCTACATTTTTTGATACCAGGCAAAAAATAGGTAGCGCCCCTTATATCCCCGTCCGATTGGACAAGGGTTTACGGGTATTTGCTAAGCGCGAAGAGACTGACTATGGAAAACATTCAAACACTTATCGCCCAGTATCCTTTAGTGGAAGACCTGGTCGCTCTCAAAGAGACCACCTGGTTTAACCCTGGCACCACCTCTCTTGCGGAAGGTTTACCCTATGTTGGCCTGGCCGAGCACGATGTGCAGGATGCTCACGCTCGTCTGACACGCTTCGCGCCGTACCTGGCACAGGCCTTCCCGGAAACCGCAGCTACCGGCGGCATTATTGAGTCTGAGCTGGCTGCAATCCCGGCGATGCAAAAACGCCTGGAAAAAGAGTACGGGCAGCTTATCCGCGGCGAAATCCTGCTGAAAAAAGACAGCCACCTGCCGATTTCCGGCTCAATTAAAGCGCGCGGCGGCATTTATGAAGTGCTGACCCACGCGGAAAAACTGGCGCTGGAAGCCGGTCTGCTGACGACAGAAGATGATTACAGCATTCTGCTTTCACCTGAATTTAAACAGTTTTTCAGCCAGTACAGCATCGCGGTAGGCTCTACCGGCAACCTCGGGATGTCTATCGGCATCATGAGCGCCCGCATCGGCTTTAAGGTGACGGTACATATGTCTGCCGACGCGCGCGCATGGAAAAAAGCCAAACTACGCAGCCACGGCGTAACGGTTGTGGAGTACGAAGAAGATTACGGCGTAGCGGTTGAGCAGGGCCGTAAAGCGGCACAGTCCGATCCGAACTGCTTCTTTATTGATGATGAAAACTCCCGCACGCTGTTTTTAGGTTACGCGGTGGCCGGGCAGCGTCTGAAGGCGCAGCTCGCGCAGCAGGGTCGCGTGGTGGATTCTGACCATCCGCTGTTTGTCTACCTGCCGTGCGGCGTCGGCGGCGGTCCTGGCGGGGTGGCGTTTGGTCTGAAGCTGGCGTTTGGCGATAACGTACACTGCTTCTTCGCCGAGCCGACCCATTCACCCTGCATGCTGCTGGGGATTTATACCGGGCTGCACGATACCATTTCCGTGCAGGACATTGGCATCGACAACCTGACGGCGGCGGATGGGCTGGCGGTGGGCCGCGCTTCGGGGTTTGTCGGCCGGGCGATGGAACGTCTGCTCGACGGTCTGTACACCCTGGACGATCAGACGATGTACGACATGCTGGGCTGGCTGGCGCAGGAAGAAGGGATTCGCCTTGAGCCTTCAGCGCTGGCGGGGATGGCCGGTCCGCAACACGTTTGCGCCTCTGCTGACTATCAGCAGATGCACGGCTTCAGCGCCGACCAGCTCAATCACGCTACCCATCTGGTATGGGCAACCGGCGGCGGCATGGTACCGGAAGTCGAAATGGCGCAGTACCTGGCGAAAGGGCGCTAAGCCACGCTGACCCCAAGCAGCATCGCCGCCGTTGCGCGATGCTGCTTTATCACAATCGTGCCACTTATCCCGCCATTGTGGCATCTCAGGTCAAAGCGTATTGCCGCGCGTCACACTCCATTCTTCTGCGTCCCCGGCATTAAAACGGCGTCGATATACTCCGGTTTATCTCGTAACCCTACGATAAACCGGAGAACACAATGCAACAGGCTGATAAATCTGTCGGCCGGGGCGGCTTCACCCTGCTCATCTGGGTGCTGCTTTTGCTTCTCGGCTGCGTACTGTTTTTCTTTTCGCTCGACCGACAAATTGTTTCCATTCTCAAAACCACGCTGATGCAGGAGCTGGGGCTGGATAACAGCGATTATTCGGTGCTGATCAGCGCCTTTATGATCCCCTACACCTTCATGTATTTCTTCGTCGGCGGCATCGTTGACCGCTTCGGCAGCCGCTACGTGCTGTGCGCGCTGATGGTGTTAATGTCGCTCGCCACGCTGATTACCGGCCTTTCCCACTCCATGACCGGCCTCATTACAGGCCGCATTTTACTGGGGCTGGCGGAATCCGGGATTGTGCCCGCGCTGACGCTGGCGGTTTTCACCTGGTTTCGCGCCGAGCAGCGTGCTTTTGCCTTCCAGTTAACCAATATCATTCAGTCGCTGGGGCTAATTATCGCCCCGCCATTCGTGGCGTGGGTGACGCTGTCCACCGGCTGGCGCTGGGCGTTTTTTATTCCGGCGATGGCGGGCATGGTGGTCGGCGTTCTGTGGTTTATCTCCAGCCGCAAAACGCCGCCAGCGGCGGAAGATGTGTTGCAGGATACTGCCGCTGGCGTACCGCTGGTTGAACGCTACAAAATGGTGCTCACCTCAAAGCCTATCTGGGCGCTGCTGATCGCGCGCCTGCTGACCGACCCGTTCTGGTTCTTCTACCAGTACTGGCAGGTGGGCTTTATGCAGGAGAAAATCGGCCTGACGCTGGCGGAGGTTGGCAAGTTGATGTGGCTGCCGCCGCTGGTGGCCGTGTTCGGCGTGCTGGCGGTGTGCTGGGCTTCAGACCGTCTCGTCGCGCGCGGTATGGACGCCACCCGCGCCCGTTTAACCATCATCTGGTCGGTAACCTGTCTTGCGCCGCTGGTGTTCCTGCTGCCGTCCATCAGCAATGCCTGGGCCGCCGTCGCCATCATGACGGTGATTAATTTCATGTGCACCGCCTGGCTCAGCATGGCGACCATCATGATGGGCGGTCTGGCCCCGCGCGTGGCGATTGCCACCGCCATCGGCGTGATGAGCGCATTGGGCGGCGTCACCTCAATTATCTTTAACGGCTTTGTCGGTTCTATCATCGACCACTTTGGCTACTCGATGCCGATTTACGCCGGTGCGACGCTGCATCCGATTGGCGCACTGGTGCTGGCCGCCTTTTTCTTACGTCGTAAAAAATCCTTTATTGCTCGTCCGGAGACCGTCTGATGACTGATATCGTTGTTGCGCCCGTGGCCCACGCCTGCGCAGATTTCACCGTACTCTATTGCCTGATGAACCACGAAAACCACCAGTTTGCCGCGTGGTATGACGCGGCCCACCGCATCACCGTCGGCCAGCGTCGTCTGCCCGATGGCCCGTGGCAGACGTTTCAGCCGCAAGGTTTCTGGTTACCCGAGCGTGAACGTTACGCCCATATAACGGATTTCGATTCCCACAATTACTTGACGATGGCCGTCGATAGCGCCGGATACCTGCATCTTTCCGGCAATATGCACGTCGATCCGTTAATTTACTTCCGCAGCCGCCGGCCGCTGGACATCACTACGCTGGAGTGCGTTCCGGCGATGACCGGCGAGCGGGAAGCACGCGCCACCTACCCGGTATTCTTTAAGGACGTGCAGGGGCGGTTGATATTCCGCTACCGCGACGGCTGCAGCGGCAACGGCGACGATCTGTACAATATTTTCGACACCGAACGCCAGCAATGGTCACGCCTGTTAGAAACGCCGCTGCTGAACGGTGAAGGGGCGCGCAACGGCTACGCCCGCCAGCCGCTGCTGGGGCCGGACGGCTACTGGCATATGGTGTGGATGTGGCGCGAAACGCCGCACTGCGAAACCAACAATAATCTCTCCTACGTGCGCAGCCGTGACCTGCAACGCTGGGAGAAATCAGACGGTACGCCGCTCGCGCTGCCGATTGCTCGCCACCAGGGTGAAATTGTCGATAACGCCGGGATCGGCGGCGGGTTAATCAACATGGTGCAGGAGGTGGGTTTCGATAACGATGCCCGCCCGGTGCTGATTTACCATCGTTATGATGATCGGGGGCTATCGCAAGCGTATCTGGCGCGCCCGGATGGCAAAGGCAGCTGGCAAAAAGCGCAGATCAGTCAGTGGGATTTTCGCTGGGACTTCAACGGCGGCGGATCTATCCCGCCCGACGTGACTCTCAGCGCGCCGCGGGCGATTGGCGGCGGGAAAATAGCAGTGGAATGGACCTCGACGTGGGCCGGAAGCGGCGTGTGGATTATTGATGACCGGACGCTTACCGTTGTGGAAACTCGCCCTCTCACGCCGCCGCTGCCAGCCGATCAATGGCAACCCCGACAGAACGTTGCGCCACAGGCGGAAGTACAACTGGTGGCCGCGCAGAACAGCGATTACAGCCCACAAAACCGCTATTGGTTGCGCTGGGAAGCGCTGCCTATTTTCCGCGACGTGCCGCACGAGGCGAAAACCGGATCCACGCTGCTGGAGGTGATAGAAGTGCGGCACTAAAAAAGCGCGCCAGCCAGGACAGTGGCTGGCGCGTATTCTTGCGCATCAGGCGTTCGCCAGCAGCTTCGCCTTCTCCTCTTCTTCCTGCTGAGCCTGCTGCGTTTCCAGCATTTTCTTCTCATACACCTTGAAGAACGGGTAGTAGATCGCCAGCGAGATAAAGAAGCAGATAAACACCAGACCGCAGGCAATCAGGTTCCAGTTGGTGGTGATCAACGCCCCCAGCGGGGCCGGAATAGTAAACGGCGGTTTGACCATCATGCGTGGGATCAGCCCGCTGATGGTAAAGAGATACACCACCACCGTATTAACCATCGGCGCCAGGATAAACGGCACCGCCAGAATCGGGTTCATGACGATCGGCGCGCCGAAAATCATCGGCTCATTGATGTTGAACAGGCCGGGAATAAACGACAGCTTCCCAAGTGATTTCAGATAGATAACTTTCGATCGTATAAACAATACCACCAGCGCCAACGTGGAGCCGGTACCGCCCATCTGCGCGTACCACTGGAAAAACTGCTCGGTGAAGATATTTGGTAGATCGTAAGCGCTGGTCCCGGCCTGGAACAGCTCCATATTCTGCACGATCGCCTGGTCCCACAGTGGGCGAATCAGCGGCCCCATCACCGCGTGTCCGTGAATCCCAAACACCCAGAACAGGTCGATAAAGAACTGCGTGACGATACCGCCGAACAGGTTAGTACCGGTCATAAAGCCCTTCAGCGGCATGATGATGTAGCTGATGATGGCGTTAATATCGATATTCAGGAAGTGTCGCGGTACCCAGAAAATCAGCACCACCGCCAGCGTCGGGAACAGCGCCGAGAAGGAGCTGGCAACCACCGGAGGGACGCCTGCCGGCATCTTGATTTCAATATTGCGGACTTTAATAAAGCGATAGATTTCAATGGCAATCAGTGAGGAAATGATCGCCCCAAATAGCCCCTGCGAGCTGAGCGAGGCCACGGGAATATAGCGTCCGGATATCGCCTCACCGGCCACGGTGACGCCCTCTTTAATATTCACCGGCACAATCATCAGCAGCGTGGCGAGCATCGCCAGCAGCCCGCTGGTCACGTCGTTGAGTTTATAGCTTTTCCCCAAAAACGAACCGATGGTAAACGCGGCGTACAGCGACATCAGGCCGACGGTAAAGCGGAAAGGGACATCAAGAATATCGCGCCATGGCGCAATAAAATCCATGTATCCTTTAATCGGAATATTGAGCAGAATAACGAAAAATGACCCGACAATCGTCAGCGGTAAAATAGAGATTAAGCCGTTTCGAATCGCCTGCATATGGCGCTGGTTGCCAATGGCATTGGCTACCGGCAACATTTTTTCGGCCAGCCGTTCAAAGAAAGACATGTTACTCCTCCTGGAAACCGTTATTGGCAATCACCATGGAGAACCACTGCCCGGATTTTTTCAGCGACCGCTGCTGGGTCGCTAAATCAAGACGGTAGAATCCGTAGCGATTTTTATAGGCGTTTTGCCACGACCAGCAGTCAATAAACGTCCACATGTGGTAGCCCAGGCAATTGCTGCCGTCGGCCATCGCCTGATGGAGATATCCCAGATGTTCTTTCAGGAATGCAATTCGGTAATCGTCCTGAATCTGGCCGTTCACCATAAATTGCTCTTCGTCCTGAATACCAATGCCATTTTCAGAAACGAACCACGGTAAATTGCCGTAGCGTTCTTTCACCACCATGGCGATGTCATAAAGCGCTGCAGGGTAAATCTCAATACCGCGCGAGGTATTCATCCTGCGTCCCGGCATGATGTATTCTTCGAAGAAACGTTCCGGAACAAAACCGTGCGGTTCTGCCAGCGGCGTTTCACGCGCTTTGACACGGCGCGGGCGGTAGTAGTTAATGCCCAGCAGATCGATACGCGTATTGGCAATCAACGTACAATCTTCCGCCAAATATTCCGGCAGCTGGTCATGTTCGCGCAAAATAGCCACCAGCGCTTCCGGATAACGCCCCAGTAAAATAGGCTCGTTGATGCTGCGGGTATAAAAGAGATCGGCCATCGCCGCGGCCTGCAAATCCTCCGCTGAGTCGCTGCGCGGATAGACCGGAATAACGTCCATAATAATGCCAATCTGCCCGGTCAGACCCAGCTCGCGCCACGCCGCTACCGCTTTACAGTGCGCCAGCACAATGTGATGCAGCACCTGAGCCGCGCGGCGGAAATCGGTAACATAAGGATAATGGCGAGGGTGTAAATACCCGGCTTCCGCCGGAATTAACGGTTCATTGAAGGTAAACCAATACCGCACGCGGTCGCCGAACAGTTGATAGCAAATACGTGCATAGCGAGCAAAAGCGTCAATCACTTCACGATTTTCAAAGCCGCCCTTTTCCTGCAGCGCCATCGGCATATCGAAGTGATAGAGATTAATAAAAGGTTCAATGCCTTGCGCGTGTAATTCATCAATCACCGCGTTATAAAAGACAACCGCCTGCGGATTCACCTCACCGTCACCATCGGGAATCAGACGTGACCAGGAAATAGAGGTGCGAAATGAGTTCAGGCCAATGTCTTTGGCACGTTGAATGTCTTCCCGATAATGCTGATAAAACGTCGAGGTATCATCCGCCGTGACGCCCTGAAAAAAACGCTCATTAAAGTGGTGTGAAGCATAATCCCAGATATTATCGCCTTTGCCATCGCCGGGAATACGGCCTTCAGACTGGGTCGCGCTGGTCGCCGTCCCCCACCAGAAATTATCAGGAAAACGATATTCCATAATCGCTGTCCTTATTGTGCTTTGGCTAATAAAGACAGCGCATGATCCAGAACTTTATCGCCCTGCATCGAGCCATATTGCATCATATCAATGGCGGCCACCGGCACCCCTTGCGGCTCGGCGACGGCAGATAAACGCTGAAGCTGGAATTTCACCTGCGGGCCTAACAAAATAACGTCGGCGTCCTCAATAATCTGCTCGAATTCAGAAACCGGGACGGCGGTAATGTCCACATCAATATCGCGGCTGGCGGCAGATTGTTTCATTCTTTCAACTAACATACTGGTCGACATGCCCGCAGCGCAGCATAAAAAGATCTTTTTCATCATTTTCCCCTGGCGTTATATGCGTGGTATTCCGCAAAAATGCGGCCAAATATATTCTGCGTAGTCGGCCAGGAGGCGGCAAGTGAAGGGAGGCACAAAACCGATTTATATCGCTGGTACTTTTGTTGTTTGAAATGAGAGAAAAGATAATTTACCACTCATAAACAGCAAGATAGAAATGTTACTTTTATTTTCTGCCGTGTTATTTTTATTCGTTTTTATGCGTTACCTCCCACTCTGGTCAGCTAGCGGCATTGATTCGGCGAAACACCAAACTGACGACGAAAGGCACGAGAAAAGTAGCTCACGTCGCCAAATCCACAACGCGAGGCAATCTCGTTCACCGAGTCGCTGGTAAAACGCAGCTGATAGCGTGATTGCAGCAGCCGCAGGCGGGCGAGATACTGCTGTGGTGAAACACCGGTATAGTCGCTGAAACCGCGCTGCAAGGTGCGCCGCGAGAGGCTAAACGTCTGGCACAACGCGTCCAGATCGAGCGGCTGCTGCCATTGACCGTTCAGATGAATCAGCACCTGGCTGATGCGATCTGCGCTGGAGTGAAAATCTTGCGTTTTATAGCGCCAGAGGTTCAGCGTGTGCAACACTTCGAGAAAAATCATCTCCTTGTGACTTTCTGCCAATATTGGGTCGCTAAACTCCTCTGCCTTATGGCTCGCCAGACGCTCAAATACGCGCTGCATAATGCCGATGTCCAGCTGCCAGACGTTGCTCTCCCCCTCCTGCGGCAGCAGATAATCGATATGCTTGATAAAGTTGAAGCTGTCACGCCCCAGATAAAGCAGGTTTACCTGCTGCAAATCCTTCATCTCTTCGAACAGGTGATAGTCCTGGCGATTGAGGTAACACAGCGTGCCGCTGCTCAGCAGGTAGGGTTTTTCATTGATGACATGAATCCCACTACCGCTGCCCACCAGAAACAGTTCGCAGTACTCATGGCTATGCTCGTGGCTGATGCTTTTCTCCGGATGCCAGAAATGAAAGACCACGCTCTCCTGCGGATGGCGAAAATGGGTATCACGGGGTAGCACAAGCGACATAGACACTCCTGGCGGATTTTCACTCAGAGTGATAGTGATACCAGAATGAACGGAAGGTACCTTGAGCTGTTTGCCACCCTGCAACGGCAGTTGGCAAACAGAGAAAGCTTATCGGCCCTGATTTAACATCGCCATTAATTCCATCGGTGAGCGCCGCTGTTTGAGCAGATCGCGCATCGCCTTCATGTGCGGCGCGCTGTAGGTGAAGAAGCGGCGGTAGCCCGCGCAGAGCGCGCTTTTCCCGCCAGAGTGGCGGTGTTTGGGGCAGTCGCCGTGACAAAAACGCAGCACCGAGCACTGGCGACATGATGCGGCCAGCCCGCGCTGTTTTTGCTGCCCGAAGGCTATGGCTGCCGGCGAGGCGTTCAGCGCCTGTAGCGTCTGCTGATGAATATTACCGAGATAATAATCGGGGTAAACGTAGTGGTCGCACTGGTAGAGATCGCCGTTGGCTTCCAGAGCAAAGGCGTGGCCGCAGGTTTCACTAAACGCGCACATTTGCGACGGATAGCCGCTCCAGACGCCGAGCGTCGAGTCAAATAACTGCACATACACCCGGCCAATATCTTCGCGCACCCAAAGGTCGAACACGTCAGTTAAGAACGTGCCCCACGCATCGTCGGTGACCGATTCGGCGCGGAGCTTGCCGCTCTCGTCGCGTTCGACCAGCGGAATAAACTGCAGGAACGGCGTGCCGAGACCGCGCAGATAACGATAGAGACGCTGCGGCTGCTGGCTGTTCAGACGGTTCACCACCACCAGCAGATTAAACTCGACGCCGTGTTTCACCAGCGTCTCAATCGCCTTCATCACCTTATGATGCGTCGGTTTGCCGCTGCGGTTAACGCGCCAGGCGTCGTGGAGATCGGCCGGGCCGTCCAGCGAAATGCCGACCAGCCAGCCATTGTCGCGAAAGAAGCGGCACCAGTCATCGTTGAGCAGCAGGCCGTTAGTCTGGAACGCATTGTGGATCTGTTTGCCGTTGGCGTACTGGCGTTGCAGCGCCAGCGCACGCTGGAAAAATGCCAGCCCGCACAGCGTGGGCTCCCCACCCTGCCAGGCAAAGATGACCTCCGGCCCCGGCTGCGCCGCGATATGCTGGCTAATAAACCGCTCCAGCGTGGCATCGTCCATCATCGGCTGTTCAGGCTTTTCGAGGTAGAAACAGTAGCGGCAGTTGAGATTACAGCGAGAACTGGCCGGCTTGGCCATCACCTGACATCCTGTCATGTAAAATCCCTGATAAAAATAATGAGTTGGCAAATGTGGGTAACAGCAAACAATATTGCGAGGGATAACACCGCGAGGGAGATCAAAAATTTGTCACGCACGACCCGAGGCTGCACAAAATCGTTCTGCGCAACATCCATGATGTTGCGATTACGGGTGTACTGCCAGAGGATAAGCGCGACGATCGCCAGAACGGCGATTGAAATCCAGAATAGCATCCCGGCCTGATGCCAGTTGTGCTTGAGCGCCAGCGCCATCAGCGCGCCGTAGCCCAGCAGCGTGCGGAACCAGGCCAGCGAGGTGCGTTCGGGCTGCAGTCCAGGGTCGGACTGCCGCCGGGCTTTGCGACTATCCGGCATACAGCACCAACACCATCACGATCACCGCCACAATCATCAGGATAACGCTGATGACCAGCAGGCTGTGGGTATAGGGGAGATCCTCTTTCAGCCGCATCGCCTTCTCATTACGCAGCCAGCGCAGATAGCCATAAATCGCCAGACCACCGGCAAACAGGCACAACATCAGCGCTAGCGCTTCGCGAATCACCGGCGTAGCAAAGTCTGGCGCCAGCTGATCCAGCCCGACGCCCGCCGCCAGAAAGCCCAGTGAGGTACGAATCCAGGCCAGAAACGTACGCTCGTTGGCCAGCGAGAAGCGGTAATCGGGCGCTTCTCCAAGGCGGGAAATTTTCATGACAACTCCTTTTCTGTCATTAACAAGGTAGGTTACGCGCTATTTTTTGAGAGTAGCATTAACGCGCAGCATCTCCTTTGTGTCCAGTTTATAGAACGCTTTTGCTGTCACCGCGCACAGTAAATAGCAAATACCGGGCGCAATGGTAAACAGCAGCGTGATGGTGGTGATTGTCGCACTGGTTTGTGACGCCGCGCCTGCCTGATAACCGCCCGCCGCCAGCATCCAGCCAATCAATGCACCGCCCACCGCCAGACCCATTTTAAGTACGAACAGCGTTCCCGCAAAGCTGATACCGGTCAGGCGCTTACCGTTGCAGGCTTCCCCGTAATCGACGGTATCAGCCATCATCACCCATTTAATGGGCGTCATCACCTGGTGAAGCACGCCGATGATAAAGATCAAACCAAACATCAGCGTGACCGTATCCATCGGGACAAAGAACATGCAAAAGCTCAGGAGAGTCAGCGCCACGTTGCAACTAATAAACACCTTCACCTTGCAAAATTTTCCGGTAAGCGGTTTGGCAATTGCGCTCCCCACAATATTGCCAACGCAGTAGGTAGTCAGGAAAATGGAAAACAGTTTTGGCGACTCCATAATCCACGTGACGTAATACATCATCGCCCCGCCGCGCACCGAGGTACCAATAATGGCAAAGACCGTCAAATAGCCCACTACTCGCCACTGATCGTTCTGCCAGATATCCTTTAAATCGCTAAGCATTCCCTTAAAACCGCTGCTGGTCGGCGGCGCAACGACACGCTCTTTGGTTGTCGCAAAGCAGATGAAAAACATAATAATCGCCAACACGGCCAGAATGGCGATACTCATCTGGAAGCCATAGGCTTTGTCATCGCCGCCTATCCATTCGACCATTTTCATCATCAGCGCCGTTGAAAGCATGCCGCCAGCGGTGGCCAGCACAAAGCGCCATGACTGCATAGAGATACGCTGCTGTGGATCATTGGTGATGACAGCACCTAGCGCGCAGTAGGGAATATTCACGATAGTATAGAGCAACGTTAATACAATATAAGTCACTGTGGCATAAACCATTTTCCCACCCAGAGACAGGTCGGGAACGGTATAGGTAAAGTAGCAACTGATACCAAACGGAATCGCGGACCAGAGAATCCACGGACGGAATTTTCCCCAGCGCGTCCGGGTACGGTCGGCGATCAGCCCCATGCAAGGATCGGAGATAGCGTCCAGTATACGCGTCACTAAAAACATGGTACCAACAAAGGCCGCGGGCAAACCCGCGATATCGGTATAAAAAAACATGAGGTAAAGCATGACGTTGTCAAAGACAATATGGCTTGCCGCATCGCCAAGGCTATAACCTATTTTTTCTTTTAAAGAGAGAATGTGATCGCTCATACCACTTCCTGTGTTGTGAATTAAAGTGGTGACATAGTAGAGATAGCATTTCTGATATCGTTATTATGATTTTTAATTAGCTGGTTATGTTTATTTTTATTTGTGAGGAGTCTCGCATATATCCTGGAATATATTCATGGAGAATATTTATAATTACAAAACAATAATCAATCAACTTACCACATTAATTAATAATAGGATTTCCACGTCATAATCATTCCCACTCAAAACACAAAACATCAATTCCGTTACGATATTCCACAACCAATTTATGATAATTCTCATTTGTGATCCCTATCCCGTACAAGCCACGGTAATAACCTTTAGTTTTCCGCAACTGAAAATAGCGCCCGCACAGGAGAAGTGATGAAAGCTATAATGGTTATGTATGATTCATTAAATAGACATTATCTAAGCCCATATAATGCCAGCTGGACCCATACACCTAATTTTTCCCGGCTCGCAAAAAACAGCATGGTATTTGATAAAAGCTATGTGGGTAGCCTGCCGTGCATGCCAGCCAGGCGTGAATTGCATACCGGGCGCTATAATTTTCTGCACCGCAGCTGGGGGCCATTAGAACCGTTCGACGACTCTTGTTTCGAAATTATGAAAAATAATGGCGTGCACAGCCATTTAATCAGCGACCATTATCATTATTGGGAAGACGGTGGCTGTACCTACCATAATCGCTATGCATCGTGGGAAATCGTACGCGGACAGGAAGGGGACCATTGGGAACCCGATATTATAAAATACGAGTTTCCCCCGCACCTTGGACAAATGATGTCGCAAGACCAGGCAAACCGGGAAAAAATACTTCAACAGGATAAATTCCCTATCGAAAAAACATTTGATCTGGGAATGGAATTTATCGAAAAATTCCACGCTGAAGATAACTGGTTTTTACAAATTGAAACGTTCGATCCACACGAACCCTTTTTCCATCGCCGCCAGGCAGAGAAAAAAACGGGCCCAATATTCGACTGGCCGAACTATGCGCAGGTAACAGACAAAGAGCGTCCATGGGCGGATAACTTACGTGAAGAGTACCGTGGTTTGCTGGACATGTGCGACGTCGGTATTGGCCGCGTACTCGACATGATGGATAAATACAATTTGTGGGAAGACACCTTACTGATTATTAATACCGATCACGGTTATTTACTGGGTGAGCACGACTGGTGGGCCAAAGCCAACGATGCCAATTTCTATGAAGAAGTCTCGCATACGCCTTTATTTATCTACGATCCGCGCAGTAAGAAAACGGGCAGAAGCCGCCAGCTTGTGCAGACCATTGATTTAGCCCCCACGCTGCTGGATTACTTTAATCTCCCAGTCCCGCAGGACATGCAGGGTAAAGCGCTAAAAGAAACGATTGCTAACGATGTTGCGGTAAGAGAAACCGCGCTCTTTGGCGTCTATGGCGCGCAGGTCAGCTGCACGGACGGTACCTGGGTGTATACGCATGCGCCCACCCAGGCGAACCGCCCGCTGAATCACTACACGCTTATGCCAACGCATATGCGTCACCCGTTCACGCCGCAGGAGCTTCAACATAGCGAAATGGTGGAGCCCTTTAGCTTCACGAAGGGCTGCCGACTGATGAAAATTGCCGATATCGGCCTTGGTATGGTGCCACTAAAGCATAACTGGCAAAGCGTACTATTTAACGTAAGCGATGACCCTCAACAGGCGGTTCCACAGCATAACCCAACCGTCGTGGCACGATTAAAGAAAGAGATCGTTCGCCTGATGACCGAAAACGATGCCCCAGAAGAACAGTACGAACGGCTGGGGCTGGAAAAATATTAAACCAATACACGAGGTAATTATGAATAATCCATCCTTAATTGAAACGATCTCCGTTACCGTCAATCCCTACGATCAAAATTTATTATCTGCTAATATTAATATTTCCTCGACCGTATCCCTAAAATTTAGCTATATCGTTAATGGAAAAACCAGCGATGTAGATTTTACATATTCCAGCGAAGTATTCACGACAAACCCAGTGATTCCTGTGATTGGATTATATGCTAATACCATCAATGAAATCGATGTTGTTGTAGAAGATCTATCCGGCAACAAAGAGACCACTACTGTCTATGCCGATACCACTGGTCAGGACTATGGTGATGTCGCATTGAATATCAACATAGAAATTCTTGATGAGACTATTGCTAAGACATCTATAAATAACGGTTGGTTAATGACAAGTTATTTTAATGGCTACGACAAAAATGGCGATATACGTATTACAGGGTTATATCAATGGGGAACAACCCCATTAAAAACACATGATGGCTCAATCATTGCCGGTGATAATATATTTGGTTACTACTATGCAACAACATTGTATGCCATCAACTTATTAGGCAAGGTCAATAAGACGATTAATGCTCCAGACGGCTTTGGCTTTCATCATGATGTTACATGGGATTCAACGGGAAATATCTTTGTTCTCGCTACCATGCTTGAAGATCAAACCGACAGTAATAAGCTCGAATCCATAGTCGCAAAAATAGATGCCACTACAGGAGAAATAATATGGTCAGTTGATTATTCTGAGCAATTTTACAACTCTGACGTGCTGGCAAACTCAGACACCAATGACGTACATATCAACACGATTGATTATATTGAGAAGTTAGATCAAATAATCATTAATTCTCGTTCCACATGCACTATTTTTGCAATTTCCCCTGATGACGGTGAAATTATATGGATGATTGACAATCCTGCTAATGAAGTGCTTGATGAAAGCAAAAACCTCACAGCAATAAACGACTTTATTTATCCTAATGGAGAATATGCTGTATTCCTCACCGATAATACTAAATACGATAATTATTCCGGCGATAATCAATTAGTATTATCCGTTTTTAACAACAATTCATGCTTAAACGATGATGGTACGGACAATGTCAGAAAAATGGAGTCACCAAAAGATGATGACTATTATGCTGCGCCGGTTGATTCGCAAGCCGTAATATTAGGCATTGATCTAACAGCTCGTACAGTTGAACGATTGGATACATTTGCCGTTACAGGTGAACGTAGCGAGCTGCGGGGTTCGGTATTCCAGAATGGCGACAACTATGATGTTTTCTTTTGCGACGCGTATGATTTCTTTACCCTCGACACCAATAATACCATTGGAGTTCGCGCACTTGATATTGAAACCGTTACATCTTACCGAGCCAGAATATTCAGCTATGACGAATTGCGCGCGTTGATTTAATACGATGATAAAAACACGGAGACGATGTCATGAAAGCGATAATGGTCATGTTTGATTCCCTCTGCCGCCGGATGCTATCGCCCTACGGTGCGGCCGATGTGCAGACCCCGGGTTTTCAGCGTCTGGCGGAACATAGCCTGCGCTTCGACCAATCGTGGATTGGCTCAATGCCCTGTATGCCCGCTCGCCGCGATATGCACACCGGTCGCTATAATTTTCTGCATCGGGCCTGGGGGCCGATTGAACCGTTCGACGATTCACTGCCGGAAATACTGAAAAATAACGGTATTTATAGCCATTTAATTACCGATCACTACCACTACTGGCAGGATGGTGGCGCAACTTACCACAACCGCTACGCCTCGGCGGAGTTTGTTCGCGGGCAGGAGGTCGACGAGTACAAAGCGGCGATTATCGACCCGGCCTTTCCCGATAACTACGACCCGTCGCTGTCAGGCTGGCGTAAAGATCTTGAGAAGCGTGATTTCATCAACCGCTCCTATATGGATAGCGAAGAAAAAATGTGTACGCCGCAGGTTTTCTCGCTGGCTGAAGAATTCTTAGAGAAGCACCACGCCGAAGATAACTGGTTTTTACATCTGGAAGCCTTCGACCCGCATGAACCGTACTTTTCCTCGCCTGAATGTCAGGCACTGTACCCGGAAAACTACGATGGGCCGCACTTTGACTGGCCATTCTACCGCCAGGTTGAAGAGAGCCCAGAGATGGTTGAACACTGCAAAAATCGCGCCCGCGCCATGTTCTCGCTGTGCGATAAGTACCTGAATCGCCTGCTGGATATAATGGATAAACACAATCTCTGGCAAGACACGATGTTGATTGTGAATACCGATCACGGCTTTATGTTCGGCGAACACGGATGGTGGGCGAAAAATCTGCCGCCCAGCTACTGCGAGGTCGCCCATACCCCGTTGTTTATCTGGGACCCGCGCAGCCAGCATAAAAATGAGAGCCGACAAGGGCTGGCGTCGATGATCGATATGGCGCCTACGCTGCTGAAATTCTTCAATCTGGAGCCCACGGCAAATATGGACGGCAAGGACCTGCAGCCGGTCATAGAGAACGATACTCCGGTCCATGATTCGCTGATTTTTGGCTATTTCGGCAAAGAGGTGAATGTGACCGACGGACGCTATGTCTATATGCATGGCGGTAAAAACGGGCAGCCGGTCAACGAATACACGCTAATGCCCTGCTATATGAACTATCGGATGTCGCCAGAGCTGTTGGCAACCGCAACCTTCGTGCCACCGACGCAAAGCTTCCCGTTTGCCAAGGGCTGCCCGCTGCTCAAAATTCCGCAGCAATCGCAGGGTCTGGAGGAGACGCTGCTGTTTGATTTACAAGAGGATTACCAGCAGAACCATCCGCTGGATGCGCCGGAAATTGCCGCCAGGCTTGCGGGCGAGCTCCGACGCTGGATGATGAAAAACCAGGCGCCGGAAGAGCAATTTACGCGCCTGAATCTGTCCTGATATAACCAGGCCCGCCGGATTAGCGGCGGGCTATCGGTCAAAACTTCTGTTTTTTCTCCTCAACTTTGACGCCCTGCGTCGGCAATCCGGTGTCATAATCACGCACCACCGGCGAGTAGCCGTCCTCGGGGCGTGGGCGGAACGCGCCCATCCAGCGCGGCTGCGCCTGCGATCGCCACGGGCGCAGGCTCCACTGGTAGGTACGGAACGGGTCGCGGATGTTATCCATGTAATCCAGCAGCGCATCATGCAGCTCATCGCGCACCGTTGCGTACTGCGGGTCATCAATCAGATTACGCATCTCATCAGGGTCAGCGTGGCGGTCGTACAGCTCATCGCTGGTAAACAGGTTCAGCACCAGCTTGTAGCGGTCGGTCACCCAGCAGCGTACCGGAATAAAACCGCCAAAACTGTCGTGCTCAATCTCGTAGCGGTTGAATTCAACCATCACGCCGCGATCGGCGGCGGCGTCCAGCAGGTTACCGCCGGGCAAAATGTCCGGCTTATCAATCCCCGCCAGCGCCATCATGGTTGGCAGCAGATCGATATGGCTGACCGGCGTGTCTACCTGACGCGGGGTTCCGCCTGGCGCTCGCATAATCAACGGGATACGCGTGATGTCGTCGTACATCGCCGCGCCTTTACTGATGAGCCTGTGCGCCCCCATCATTTCGCCATGATCGGAGGTGTAGATAACCCAGGTGTTATCGCGCTGGGCGGGGGTTAGCGCGTCGATCACCCGGCCTATCTGATCGTCGACAAAATCGTTGCAGGCAAAATACATCGGATGATAATAACGGCCATCCTCCTTCACCGGAGACGGCATAGCCTGCGACCACAAGCGATGGTGCAGCGGTTTGTCGACTAAATCATCATGCGCTTTATCGCCCAGATCGTAGTAAAAATCCTGGTACTTTTGCAGGTACTCCACCGGGCAGGTAAACGGATGATGCGGTTCATCGTAAGAAACCACCATCAGGAACGGTTCGTCACGCTGTGGTGCGTTGGCGAGATAATCTACCGCGCGGTTGCTGATGCGATAGGCCCAGGTAAAGGTTTCATCAATACCGTGCTGCTGTAAATCTTCTATGCTATTCAATCCGTTACGCCACAGGCCGATCTGTTCTTCGCTCAGTTCGCTGAGGTAATTCGCACCGTCGTACCAGTAGTCAGCGTCCCACTCCGGCGGGCATGCGCCGGTACCGAAATAATCATGGCCGTCCAGATGCCATTTACCGATGTAACAGGTTCGATACCCAGCGTCCTTAAAGTAGCGACCCATAGTGGAGATGTTTTTTCCCGGCGCAACGTTATTGGTCCACGGGCCGGACTGGTTGGCATAAATCCCCGTAAACAGCCCGGCGCGAGCGGGCGTGCAAACCGGGCTACAGGTATAGGCGGAGTTGAAGCGGATACCTTCCGCCGCCAGCAAATCAATATGGTTGGTATTCAACGGCTTGCCGCTGTAACAGCCGACCATATTGGTCGCCTGGGTATCGGTCATAATAAATAAGAAATTGGGACGGCTCATGGTTTTTCCTTAACATCGGCAGGACACAACGCGGGTGTGGAGCGACGATTATGTTGCCAGTGGCTGTAAATCAGGTATGCCACCACGGCGGCAGTAATGGCGTAGCTGATAACGGCAATCCAGCGGGTGCTGTAGCCGCCAAACTCGGCTAATCCGGCATAAACGCCAATCATCGCAAACAGAATGCCCACGGAAGCGACCTTCACGTTTCGGTACGGCGTCATGTCCACGGCGAACGCATCCTGGAATTTGAACGGCGTCGCCCGCGGCCAGATAGCGCCAATGAGCAGCATCACCACCACGTTGATGCAGAAGGTGCAGGCCAGCACGTAGAGGAAGTGGAAGTTGAAGTGCACGAGATAATTGATGGTGATATAGCTGACAATCCCCAGCCCCATCGCCACTTTCGCCGCCACGGCAGGAATGCGCGGAAAGAAAAATCCCATGATGATAATGGTCACCAGCGGCACGTTGTAAATCCCGTTGAGCTGCTTCATCCAGCTATATAACCCCTGCGGCGCATTCGCTATCCACGGCGCAACCAGCACCGACACCACGGCAATAAACAGGCCAAACTTTCGCCCAATCCTGACCAGCTGTGCGGACTCAGCCTGTTCATTGATCAGCCGGCGATAAATTCCCATGCTAAACAGCGTACTTGCGCTGTTCAGGAAGCCGTTAAAGGTACTAATGACGGCACCGAACAAAACCGCGCCGAAGAAGCCGACTAGCGGCGTCGGCATGACTTTATTCACCAGCGTGGGGTATGCCATATCGGCGCTCGGCAGATCCTGATACAGATGGAAGGCGATAAGGCCAGGAAGTACCAGAATCAGCGGGTCGAGCATTTTCAACACGGCGGTCAGCAGCGCGCCTTTTTGCCCTTCCGCCAGGCTTTTGGACGCCAGCGTACGCTGGACGATGCCCTGGTTGGTGCACCAGTAGAAGGTATTCACCAGAATCAGCCCGGTAAACGCCGCGCCAATCGGCAGCGGATCGGCGCTGCCCCCAATGGAGTTGAGCTTGTCGGCATGCACGGTGGTCAACTGCTCGATGCCCTGCATAAAGCTGCCTTTCCCCATGGCGATCAGGCCGAATACCGGCACCATCAGGCCACCAATCACCAGCCCGATCCCGTTAATGGAGTCGGCAATCGCCATTGCCCTCATGCCGCCAATAACCGCGTATATAATCCCGGCCAGCCCCAACATGATCACCAGCAGCCAGATTGCCGCGCCCTGGGAAATGCCCAGCGATTCGCCGATATGAAACAGGCTGTTCAGCGCCAGCGCGCCGGAATAGAGAACAATCGGTAAAAAACAGATACCGGTGGCGATAAGAAAGCAGCAGTCGATAATAATGCGGGTGGTTTTGTCGTAACGCTCCTCAAGAAAATCGGGGATGGTGGCAATGCCACGCTGTAGGTAGCGGGGCAGAAAAATCAGCGCCAGGAAAATCAGCGTAACGGCGGATGTCACCTCCCAGCCCATCACAGACATACCGCTTTTGTAGGCCTGCCCGGAGAGCCCGACCAGTTGTTCGGTGGAAAGGTTGGTTAACATCAACGATGCAGCAATCACTGGCGCTTTCAGCGATCTTCCGGCCAGAAAGTATCCCTGCTGCGAGCCCGTATCTACCTTGCGAATTTTCCACCAGGTGATCGCCGCAACCAGCAGCGTAAACCCGACAAAACTCACTATTTGTATCGTATTCATCTTGTAGCCCTTTTCATTATATCCCGCCGCTATCAAGGTCAGAGGAATAGCGTTTTGTCGGGTTTAGGCGATGAGAATCATAAAATAAGAAGCACGGTATCCCTGAACATTCCTTTTTTTGCTAAATTTCACCATTCAGGTTGCAGGCATCATTCGCTGAAGAGATATTAAAATGAATGGAAAAATACGAATTTCGCATGTAAAAAACGAAACCACGTATAATATTCCGTTAGTTCTGGAAGAAAATGTGATCTCAAGCGGGATCTCCCTACTCTCGTTATGGCATACGCTGGCCGATGAGAGCTATCGCGTAAGCTGGCCGCGGGATAAGAAAAAACCACTGATAGCCAACTCCTGGGTAGCAATATATACCCTGCAGGGTTGTGGGAATATTTACCTGAAGAATAATACCCAAATCACCCTCAACGGTAACTGTGTTATTTTCCTTAACCCAATGGAGATAAAATCGTACCACTGCGTTGGTTTAATCTGGGAACAATACTGGATGGAGTTTATTCCAACCACCTTAATGTCTATTCCTATCATGCAATTAGGCATCATTTATAATGGCGATATTTATAATAAAGAAATGAATGAAATTGCTACATTAATTACCAGCGACGATCCACTTAAAAATAATCTGGCCGTCGCCTGCCTCACTAAAATTATTTATCAGTGGATTTGTCTTATTGCCGAAAATGGCAAAAAAGATCGCCAGCTTCTCAAACTGGAAAAACTGATCGCCCTGCTGCACGCTAACCCACAGAAACGCTGGAGCGTTGCCGGGATGGCCGACGAGATGCAGTGTAGCGAACCCTGGCTGCGCCGCCTGTTTGTCCGCTATACCGGTAAAACACCCAAAGAATATTATCTCGACGCCCAGCTTGAGCTGGCGCAATCACTGCTCAAGCAGGAGGGAAATTCGGTGAGTAAAGTGGCAGGAATGCTGAATTTTTTTGACTCATTTCACTTTAGCAAAGCGTTTAAACAGAAGTTTGGCTACGCACCGTCGGCGGTACGGAAAGTTGAAAGCCCGCAGCAAAAATCTGCGGGCTTGACCGATTAGTGCAGCTCTGGCCAATAGTCCTTATTGGCCTCAATCAAATCATCCAGAATGGCTTTCGCTACCGAAGCGCTCGGTACGGTTTTTGACAGCGTAATCGCCTGCCACAACTTCTGGTATGAGCGCTGCTCCCAGGCATCCACCACCAGTTTTTCTACCATCACCTGCTGGCCCATCATCCCTTTCTGGAAGTGCGGGATATCCCCTACCGTCAGCGGTTCCGGGCCGTTATGGCCGACCAGACACGGAATTTCGACCATCGCATCGGCGTCAAAGTTATGAATCGCACCGTTGTTCGGTACGATAAGCAGCATGCGTGCCTGAGTGTTGAAGGCGATGGCCGCCGCCAGATCGACGATGTAAGACGCATGTTCATCGATTTCCAGCTCGCCCGCGGAGGATTGGCCCGCTTCGATAATTGCCCGGCAGGCGCTGAACACATTTTTCTCACGGTGGTCCATCACCTCGTTGGCGCGGGTACGCTCCGGGTTGGAGTGTGCCACGACATAATCCGGGCAAAGGTAATATTTCAGGTAGGTGTTCGGCAGCGTCTCGCTATCAAGCAGACAAACATCCTTCATTTTGACGAACGTATCGTTCCAGCTCGCCTCCGTTGGCGGGACGTCGGTCTGTGGTACATAACCATATTTTTCCGTGTGCGCCCGTAGCATTGGCATCAGATCATTGCCCTGTAAATCTTCTATCGAAGTCCACCAACCGAAATGGTTAAGGCCATAGTAACGGGTACGCAACTGCTTACGATCTTTCAGGCCCGCAATCTGGGCAAAGCGGCTTTCAATACCGATTGGCATATCGCAAATGTTCAGAATTCTGGCGTTCGGACGCAGACGGTTGGTGGCTTCAGCGACAATCGCCGCCGGGTTGGAGTAATTCAGCATCCAGGCATTTGGCGAATATTGCTCCATATAATCCACCAGTTCCAGTACGCCGCCGATCGAGCGCATACCGTAGGCAATACCGCCCGGCCCGCATGTTTCCTGACCCAGCACACCGTGGCGCAGCGGGATTTTTTCATCTTTTTCGCGCATCGGGTACTTGCCCACGCGGATGTGCGCCATCACGAAATCGACATCGGTAAAGGCGGTTTGCGGATCCGTGGTATAGCTAAATTCAATATGCGGTGCCTGTTCCTTGAGGATCACTTTGCAGGCTTCGGCAATCGTCTCCTGCCGCGCACCGTCGTTATCGTAAAATTTCAGCGACCGCAGCGGGAAGCGCTCCTGGTTTGCCAGTAACATCAGCACGATACCTGGGGTAAACGTACTGCCACCGCCAGCGATAACAACTGAGAATTTTTTCATGATACTGCCTCCGTCATGGTGGTTTTTTCGGTTGATAAAGCGTCTTTCATTAAGGTTTCTATCTGGTCGCGAACCTGTGGAACATTCAGCCCAACAATGACCTGAATCGCGTTTCCGTGGCGGACAACGCCATGTGCGCCGAGCGCCTTAAACACGTCATCGCTTTGTGTTTTTTCCGTATCGACCAGCGTGATGCGTAATCGGGTGGCGCAGTTGTTCAGACTGGCAATGTTGGTTGCTCCGCCCAATGCGTGCAGGTAGTCCCCGGCCAGATCGCTTTGTGCGCTTTGCCCACGAGCGGCTTTATAGTCAGCTTTGGTATAGAGCTTGACCTCGCTGTCCTCGCGGCCCGGCGTTTTCAGGTTGAAACGAAGGATCAGGGTACGAAACACCACGAAGTAGATAACGGTGAAACACAGCCCAATGCCGACCTGAGTGAAAATCATGGAGGCATGGTTATTGAACATGGGGATCCAGTCCTGCGGCAGTAACGTGTCAATCAGACCGCCGCCCATATTTCCCACCACGCCGCACATGTACATCACCGTCGCCATGGTGGCCGCCAGTACCGCATGAACGGCAAATAGCATGGGTGAGATAAACAGGAAGGTGAATTCGAGCGGTTCGGTCACGCCAACCAGTACGGCGGTTAATACCGCAGGGATAAGTAGCCCGGCGATTTTTTTACGATTTTCTGGCGCGGCAGTGTAATAAAGCGCAAGGGCAATCCCCGGCGTACCAAACATTTTCGAATTCCCAAACAAGCCGAAACCGCCCTCAGGGAATAATGTCTTTAACGGCGTGGTCGTCTGGCTAAATTCCAGCAGATGGTTTGCCCAATAAACCTGAATACCGCCTTCAACCGCCGCAGGCCCAAACATAAAGGGACCATAAACAAAGTGATGCAGACCCGTGGGGATCAAAATACGCTCAAGAAAGGTATAAACCCATACGCCCAGCGATCCGGCGGTACGTAAAAAAGTTTGCAGCGATTCAATACCCATCTGTACCTTTGGCCAACCAAGCAGCGTGAGCCAGGCACAGGGAATCATCACCAGGAAAGCAACCATGACAACAAATGAGGATCCCTGGAATATCCCCAGGAAAACCGGCATCTGTTTGTCGAAATAACGATTATGCAATGCCGTGACAATACCAGAAATAACAATACCGCCAATGATGCTGGTATCGAGTGTTTTAATCCCGGCAATCATCGTTAACCCACTCCCGGCTGTGGGCTCAAGAGAAAAATCAACGCCGAAAAATCCGCCCCAGGTAGTTCCCATAACGTTAATAAAATAGTTCCAGGCTAAAAAACTCACCAACACCGCCAGACAGGCGCGCGCTTGAGCCTTATTAGCAAGACCAATGGGCAAGCCAACAGCAAAAACCAAAGCCATATTTCTGAATACTGTCCAGCCGCCATCACCGATAACATGCACAATTTGTGCGAATAGTGAGTCTGGCGCAGTTAATGCCTCCCCAACAAATGTTGGATTTTGTAACAAAATAGAAATCCCGACAACAATACCAGCAAATGGAAATAAGAGGACCGGGGTGAACATTGCCCCCCCAAAGCGTTGTACTTGACTAAGCATTTTTTAATCCTTATATATTACGCATTAATCCACCGTAAGATTAATAATCCACGAGACAGCACAGCGACGATAAACAATCGGAAAAATAAAATATATTGCTAAAAAAATCTTTGTGACGCAGTTCATGATTTTATTTGGCTAAACCTGTATAGATTTTTTCGTTTTCGCAGACAGGAAAAAACCGTCATGAACCTGAAAGACATAAAATCTATTTTTTACATGGAATTACACATAAAACACGCACTGTTTATGCCAGGAGGAGAGGTCTAGTTATGATCTACAAATCGATTGCTAACCAGCTCAGGATCCGTATTGGCACAGCGGAATATGCCATCGGTAGCGCCCTGCCAGGCGAGCACAAACTGGCAGAAGAGTTTTGTGTTTCAAGAATGACGATTCGCAAAGCCGTTGATTTACTCGTCAACTGGGGGCTTGTTTTCCGTAAGAATGGTAGCGGTACTTATATTTCCCATAAAAATGTTTATCCGGGCACAGAAAACCTTGCTGGATTTTTTGAGTCGATGAAAACACTTAATGACAACTTAACCAGCCAGGTTCTTATTTTTCAGATTCAACCCGCGACGGAAGCAATTGCGATGCAATTAAAAATTCCTACAGGTCATAATGTTTATTATTCCCGGAGAATGCGTTTTGTGAATGGCACGCCGTTAATGCTAGAGGACAGCTATATGCCAGTGCACCTTTTCCGCAATCTCTCCGTATCCCACCTGGAAGGGTCAAAATTCAGGTATATTGAAGAAAGCTGTCATGTTGGAATTAGTGGCAACTATGAATGCTTAACGCCCGTACTGGCAGACAGCAATATTGCTGAACTGCTCCAGGTAAAAGAGAATTCGCCAATACTCTGCATTACCTCCTTAACCTGCAGCAAGAAAAATGAGTTTATTAACTACTCAATTATGTATCGTAATACCAGTGAATACCGTATCGATCATTATGCTTAGGCCGCATGCAACGCAGGCGGCCTAAGCGGGTAGGGTTAGTGCAGTTCCGGCCAATACCCTTTGTTGGCTTCAATTAAATCATCAAGGATAGCCTTCGCCACCGAGGCGCTCGGCACGGTTTTCGACAGCGTTATCGCCTGCCACAACTTCTGGTATGAGCGCTGCTCCCAGGCATCCACCACCAGTTTTTCCACCATCACCTGCTGGCTCATCAACCCTTTCTGGAAGTGCGGAATATCGCCCACCGTCAATGGCTCTGGCCCGTTGTGGCCCACCAGGCAGGGGATTTCTACCATCGCATCGGCGTCAAAGTTATGAATCGCGCCGTTGTTAGGGACAATCAGCAGCATCCGTTCCTGGGTGTTGAAGGCAATGGCCGTTGCCAGATCGACGATGTAAGAAGCGTGCTCATCAATCTCTAAATCGCCCGCGGAGGAGCTGCCGGCAGCGATAATCGCGCGGCAGGCGCTGAACACGTTCTTCTCACGGTGATCCATCACTTCGTTGGCGCGGGTACGCTCTGGGTTTGAATGCGCGACCACGTAGTCCGGGAACAGATAGTATTTCAGGTAGGTATTCGGCATGGTGTCCGGATCCAGCGCCTGCACATCTTTTGCCTTCGCAAAGGTATCGTTCCAGCTGGCTTCAGTGTGTGGATCGTTTGATGGCGGAACATAGCCATATTTAGCGACGTGTTCGCGTAATTTAGGCATCAAATCATTGCCTTCCAAATCCTCAATCGATGTCCACCAGCCAAAGTGATTCAGGCCATAGTAACGAACGCGCATCTGTTTACGATCCTGAAGACCGACAATCTGCGCCATTCGTCCTTCAATGCCGATAGGCATATCGCAGATATTGAGGATTTTAGCGTTCGGACGCAGGCGATTTGTCGCCTCTGCCACAATCGCCGCCGGGTTGGAGTAGTTCAGCATCCAGGCGTTCGGCGAGTATTGCTCCATATAATCCACCAGCTCCAGCACGCCGCCAATCGAGCGCATACCGTAGGCGATGCCGCCCGGCCCACAGGTTTCCTGGCCCAGTACGCCGTGGCGCAGCGGGATTTTTTCATCTTTTTCGCGCATCGGGTATTTGCCCACGCGAATATGCGCCATGACAAAATCGACATCGGTAAAGGCGGTTTCCGGGTCCGTGGTGTAGCTGAATTCGATATCCGGCGCCTGCTCCTTGAGGACAATTTTGCAGGCCTCAGCGATCGTTTCCTGACGCGCGCCGTCGTTGTCATAAAACTTCAGCGAGCGGAGTGGAAAGCGATCCTGATTTGCCAGCAACATCAGAACGATACCGGGTGTAAATGTGCTGCCGCCGCCTGCGATAACAACTGAGAATTTTTTCATGATACAGCCTCTGTCAGAGTGGATTTTTCGGTCGGGAAAGATGTTTTCATTAGCGTTTCAAGCTGGTCGCGTACCTGGGGGACATGCAGGCCGACAATGACCTGAATCGCGTTGCCGTGACGCACAACACCGTGCGCCCCCAGCGCTTTAAAGACGTCATCACTTTGCGTTTTCGCCATATCGTTAAGGCCAATTCGCAGTCGGGTCGCACAGTTATTGATGCTGACGATGTTGGCCGCGCCGCCTAGCGCCTGTAGGTAACCGGCTGCCTGGCCCGGCTTCGCGTCAGGGGCACCTGCGGCGCTGGTTTTGCCGCGTGCGGCCTGGTAATCGGCTTTGCTGTAGAGTTTAATTTCGCTGTCTTCGCGGCCCGGTGTTTTGAGGTTGAAGCGCAGAATGATCGTCCGGAAGACCACGAAATAGAGCGCCGTAAAGCACAGCCCGATGCCTATCTGGATAAACATCATCGACGCATGGTTATGGAACATCGGGATCCAGTTTTGCGGCAGGAACTGATCTAACAGGCCGCCGCCCATATTGCCGACGACGCCACACATATACATCACCGTCGCCATCGTCGCCGCCAGCACGGCGTGAATGGCAAATAACAGCGGCGAGATAAACAGGAAGGTAAATTCAAGCGGCTCGGTGATCCCCACCAATACCGCCGTCAACGTTGCAGGAATCAGCAACCCCGCCACTTTCACCCGGTTTTCAGGCGCAGTGGTGAAGTACATTGCCAGCGCGATACCCACGGAGCCAAACACTTTGGAGTTACCGTGCAGCGCAAACCCACCTTCCGGGAACAGCGTTTTCAACGGTTCGGTGCTTTGACTGAATGCGTGCAGATGCTCTGCCCAGTAAACCTGGATACCGCCTTCGACGACGGCCGGACCAAAAATAAATGGCCCATACACAAAGTGGTGAAGCCCGGTGGGGATAAGAATGCGTTCAAGGAAGGTGTACACCCACACGCCCAGTGCGCCAGCGCTACGTAAGAATGCCTGTAGGGACTCAATACCCATCTGGACTTTCGGCCAGCCGAGCAGCGTCAGCCAGGCGCAGGGAATCATCACCAGGAATGCCACAATCACCACAAATGATGAGCCCTGGAAGATGCCGAGAAAAACAGGCAGCGGTTTATCGAAATAGCGGTTATGCAGCGCGGTGACGATGCCGGAAATCACGATCGCACCGATAATGCTGGTATCGAGTGTTTTAATGCCAGCAATCATCGTCAAACCGCTACCGGCAGTCGGATCGACAGAGAAATCAACGCCGAAAAAGTGTCCCCAGGTCATCCCCATGGCATTGATAAAGTAGTTCCACGTCATGAAGCTTACCAGAACTGCAAGGCAGGCTCGCCCCTGGGCCTGTTTTGCCAGGCCAATGGGCAGGCCAACGGCAAAAATCAGGGGCATGTTGCGGAATACCGTCCAACCGCCCTCTTCAATAATATGAACAATCTGAGCAAATAAATTATCAGGAGCAGTGAGCGCTTCGCCGACAAACATCGGGTTGCGTAGCATGATGGCGATACCCACCACAATCCCGGCAAAAGGAAACAGCAATACCGGGGTAAACATGGCGCCGCCAAAGCGTTGTATTTGACTGAGCATTGAGCAATCCTCATTTAACAACTCGTAGGGTAAGTGGCCTTGTTATGTTCATCTTCGGCCTACTACGAGAATAAGAATTCGCCCCTCAGACAACATGCGGCCGGGTTGTGATTCGTGATCCCTTTCATGGTTTTAATCAGCACAATGTTGTCTACTTTTTAAGTAATTAATAGACATCTTCAACAGCGCTATTTTTATTCGATTAGTGATGAACGCTTAATCCGCTGTAATAAATTAGTTTTAAATAAGGAACAGCGGTTCATTAATTTCATCCCGGAGACGATAAGAGGTCTAGCTGTGATCTATAAATCCATTGCCGACAGATTGCGTTTACGGCTTAATTCGTCAGATTACAATATTGGCAGCCCGCTGCCGGGGGAGAAAAAGCTGGCAGAAGAGTTCGGCGTGGCACGTATGACCATTCGTAAAGCTATTGACCTGCTTATTGAGTGGGGGCTGGTGGTCAGACGGCACGGCAGCGGAACCTACGTGGCGCATAAAGATATTCATCATGAAACCACCAATTTAACCGGCCTGGTGGAGGTACTGCGCCAACAAGGGAAAGAGGTGACCAGCAAGGTTTTGGTTTTTGAGATGATGCCCGCACCGCCAGCGATCGCCAGCCAGCTAAGAATTCAGATGAACGAACGAATCTATTTCTCACGCCGGGTGCGCTATGTGGATGGCAAACCGCTGATGCTGGAAGACAGCTATATGCCAGTGAAATTGTTCCGTAACCTGTCGCTGGTGCATCTGGAAGGCTCGAAGTTTGATTACATTGAGAAGGATTGCGGGATGACCATTAGCGGCAACTATGAAAGCCTGGCGCCAGTGCTGGCCGATAAGCAGCTGGCGCAGAGCTTAAATGTCCCGGAACAGACGCCGCTGCTCCGTATCACCTCCCTTTCCTACAGCGACAGCGGCGAGTTTCTTAACTATTCCGTGATGTTCCGCAACGCCAGTGAATATCAGGTGGATTACCACCTACGTCGCGTGCAGGCCGTTAACCCATCCCCCAGAACAATACCGCCAGCAGCTGAGGCGTGATAATGCGCAGGAACATCACCAGCGGATATACCGTGGCGTAGGAGAGCGCGGCCGCGCCGTTGGTCGCGTGCAGGTTGTTGGCAAAGGCTAGTGCCGGAGGGTCCGTCATGGAACCAGCCAGCATGCCGCACAGGGTCAGGTAGTTCATTTTGGCAAAAATTCGCGCCAGAATACCGACCGTCAGCAGCGGGATACCGGTGATGAAAATCCCGTAGCCAATCCAGCTTAGCCCTTCGCCGTGAATCAGCGTAGCAACAAAATCGCCGCCGGACTTCAGCCCCACCACCGAGAGGAACAGCACAATCCCCAGTTCGCGCAGCGCCAGGTTAGCGCTCGGCGGCATAAACCAGTAGAGCTTGCCGATGCTGCCGATACGCCCGAGGATCAGCGCCATAATCAGCGGCCCGCCCGCTAGCCCCAGCTTCAATGCCACCGGGAAACCGGGAATAAACAGCGGTACGGAGCCAAGCAGTACGCCGAGTCCGATGCCGATAAACACCGGCAGCATCTGCACCTGCTGGAGTTTTTGCTGGGCGTTACCCAGCTCTGACGCCACCGCGTCAATCGCCGCAGGGCGGCCGACCAGATTGAGGATATCACCAAACTGCAGGCTGGCATTGCTGCTGGCCACCAGCTCCACCCCAGCACGATTCAGGCGTGAGATCACGACGTCATAGCGCTGTTTATAGTGCAGATCGCGGATTTTCTTGCCTAAAACCTTTTCGTTGGTAACAACAACCCTTTCCACTTTCAGGTCGGTCCCACGCGTCGACAGCGAAGTCTCGACCTCTTTACCAATCACCAGCTGCGCGTTATGCAGATCCGCCGCGTCCCCCACCAGGTGCAGCAGGTCTCCGGTTTCAATCAGCGTCGTCGGCGACGGCACCATCAGCGTCTCACCCCGTTTCAGCCGCGAACAGATGATGTTATCGCTGTTGATGACCGGTATATCCTGAATCGCCATACGATTCAGGTTCGTATTTTCGACACGAATATTGATGGTTTTGAGGTGCGAATGGCCGGAACCGGCCTGTTCATCAAACTGCTGGGCCTCTTTTTCTACGTTAATACGAAAGAACAGGCGCACCAGCCACATGGTCAGCAAAATACCGCAGATGCCAAATGGATAGGCCATGGCATAGCTCATCCCCATCTGATCGACCACGCTGAAAGGCTCGCCGAGGTCGCGCAGTATTTGCTGCCCGGCACCCAACGCGGGGGTGTTGGTGACTGCACCGGAGAAAATGCCCAGCACCACGGGAAGCGGAATGGCGAAAATTTTATGCAGCAGGGTAGTGACCAGGCCGCCGAGAATGACAATCAGAATAGCGAAGAGATTCAGCCGCAGGCCGGAGACACGCAGCGAGGCAAAAAAGCCCGGGCCCACCTGAATACCGATAGTGTAGACGAACAGGATCAGACCAAATTCCTGAATAAAATGCAGCATCGGGCTGCTCAGGGTAATCCCCGCCTGATCGACAAAGTGGCCGACGATAATCCCACCAAACAGCACACCGCCAATACCAAAACCGATGCCGCGAATTTTGATATTACCAATCCACAGCCCGACCACCGCCACCAGAGCCAGTACGCTGACCGTCAATGCTATATCACTCATAGTATGTTCCCTGTGAATAACATTAATAACACTATGGATTATGTCTGAGTTGTGGGGGGTTTGTATGTAGTGCGGCGCACATTACTCAGCCAAATGGGGCACGCTATTCGGGCACCGCTTTTCCCTTAGCAGCGATTTTTAAGCGAAATCAAGCGCGGTTCCAACCCCTGCCTGCTGGGCAGTTTCCACTTGGTCTTTATTGTGTCCTTTAAGCTCATTGCGCAAAAAAAGCCCCGATTTCTCGGGGCTAATTGGGCAAATAACGTTAGCTATTCAGTGCCGGGCGCTCGCTGATGGCGATGCGCTGCGGCGCGATAGCTTCCGGCTCGTTGCGGGTTAAATCGATATGCAGCAAGCCGTTAGTAAAGGTGGCACCGGAGACTTCCATATTTTCCGCGAGGGTAAAGCTCAGGCTAAAGGCTTGCATCACCAGGCCCTGGTGCAGCCATTTGGTCTCTTTTTCCTGCGGCTGCGGCGTGCCCTTAACGGTGAGGCGGGTGCCTTCCAGCTGTACGTCCAGATCTTCCTGACGGAACCCGGCTAGCGCCAGCGTAATACGGTAATGGTTATCGTCGCTTTTTTCGATGTTGTACGGCGGGAAGCTCTGGCCTTCGCTGCTGCTTTGCAGCGCGTTCGCCAGTTTGTCGAAGCCGATCCATTGACGCAGCAGAGGGGATAAATCGTAGTTACGCATTGTGTTTCTCCTTCTAAGAAGCGAGTAAATACCTTCCGGCTCCCAATCGGCAAGCCAGTTGATGCACAGGGCCGCGCGGGCGGCCCGCTAGAATTAGTTAATTTCGATACGGCGCGGTTTGTTCGCTTCCGGAATCACGCGTTCCAGTTCGATATACAGCAGGCCGTTCACCAGGTTAGCGCCACGCACGTGGATGTTTTCCGCTAGCTGGAATTTGCGTTCAAAGTTGCGCTCGGCAATACCTTGATAGAGGTAAGTCCGTTCTTTCTGTTCTGCGGCATGCGCGCCTTTTACCACCAGCATGTTGTCCTGGGCGGTAATTTCCAGCTCGCTTTCGGCAAAACCGGCCACGGCAATCGCGATGCGATAGTGGTTTTCGTCAACCAGTTCAACGTTATACGGAGGATAGCCGCCGTTGCTTTGCGTTTGATTGTTTTCTAACAGGTTGAACAGACGGTCAAAACCAATGGCAGAACGGTATAACGGAGATAAGTCGAAGTTACGCATAATCAAATAGCTCCTGAAAATCAGCGAGAATAGTAGACCTTCCATCGTGGACAGGTCGTGAAGCCCGAACACCCCGCAGGCGTGTTCTTCCCGGCTACACCTATAAAATGAGGGGCAAAGAACCTTTTTCAAGCCCCAATGTCTGACTTTTTTTGCACTTTCCCGGATAAGGCTTACACTGGGTGAGAGCACGAAAGGCCAAATTGCGACAGCCGCCACAGAGCGGTAAGTCTGGGCTTTCTATTTTGGCAACGGGTGGCTATAACCCGGAGGAGGAGCTTTTTTATGCTCATAACAACGAAGAGCTCATGATGAAAAATCTGCTGATTAAAACGGCGTTGGTTGGGGGAATCTTCTTGTCAGGAGGATGTTCCAGCGTCATGTCACACACCGGCGGCAAAGAAGGCACTTATCCCGGCACGCGCGCCAGCGCGGAGATGCTGAGCGACGGTGATAACGGCTGGGCCACCAAATCACTGGTCGCCCTTGATATGCCGTTTACGGCGGTGATGGATACCGTGCTGCTGCCGTGGGACTTCTTCCGCAAGGACAGTTCGGTCCGTTCACGGGTTGAAAAGAGCGAGCAGGAGACGCTGGCCACCAATTCGGTGATCCCGCCGGCCCCGATGCCCGCCCAGTAACTCAGTAGCCGGTTCCGGTTACCCACAGCTGGCGAAAGCCAGCCGTTTCTTCCATCCAGGCAATCGATCGTCCGTCGGGCGAGAAAACGACGGCATCCGCCGATGGCTGATTGGCGTGCTTGTCAGTTAAAAAAGTGATTTCGCCACTCGAAGCATCACACCAGGCAATACGCCCTTCCAGCACCATACCCAGCCCATTTCCGGATGGATGCCAGTTAAACGCCGACTGAATGTCGGAGGTATTGTGCGTCAGCTGGCGCGGTTCTCCACCGTCTGGCGAAATCAACCACAACTGCACGACACCGCTGTCATCACGCATTAAAAAGGCAATCTGCGTTCCCTGCGGATCGCTGCGAACCCAGTGGCGCGGAACGTTCACCAGCCCCGGAAATGCACGCTGATGCGTGAAGGTTAGCCGTCGCTGGCGAACGCCCGCGGGCGGCGCAGGAAGCGTGGTGTCGGTCCCCTGCAGCGGCGCATCACCCGCCTGTTTCCAGCCCTGCTCGTCAAACGGTAGCTCAACGAGGAACAGCTCCGGCACTTTCTCACCGGCAAGCGAAACGGTATCGCCTATAAATGCCAGCGCTCGCGAGCCCACCCACCCCTCTTCATAGGCGCGGTTGATGTCATCACTGCCGGGCTGCGGCTGGGCGGTCGTCTGACTGACCAGCACGCACCAGTGGCTGCCGCCGTATTCCCGGGGATGCTGACCGTGGGGCGCTACCGGGCCATAAGGTACGGCGACGCCGACGTTACGCAGGTCCAGCGCCGGATCATATTCGTGCATCACATGGTCATTGTAGGTAAAACTCACGAACTGCCCACAGGGGCTGTAAACGTGAACATGACTCCCGCCGCGCAGTGCGCCGGGCGTATAGGGTGCGGTGATATCCATTGCGTCGAGATTGCGCGTTTCTCCCTGCGCGGTCACCACGCCGCGTCGGTGATGGAAATCATACTGCCAGTCTGCGTCTGGATTTTCCGGCCCATGAATAAAGACGTACTGCTCGGCGGCAGGATGTACCGTCACCACGCCGACGTGCGCACCATGATGGGCGCGATAAATCACCTCAACGTCACCGCTATTGACGTTCACGCGCTCAATCGTTTCGCCGGTAAATGAAGCTCCGGAAGGGCGGACGTCGTAAACCAGCCACTGGCTGTCCGGCGTCCACGTACGGGTATTGGTAATCTGATGATTACGCGGCGCAAAGGTGATTTGTTTCATGGCGGAGTCCCGTTCAAAAGATACCTCGTGGTTTTACCACGCGAACGGACTATTCCATAAATATTTAGCGAAGCTGGTGACGATCCGCCTGCTGTGCGCTGGCCGCCAGCACGGGAAAATCCACCTGCGTGTAATAACGCGCTGGCAACGGCAAATGAACCATATCGGTCGTCGGCCACAGCTGCAGTTCACCCAGCGCGTTGAGCGCCATTCCGTGCCAGCGATGCGGCAGCATCAAGCGCTGCGGCGTCGTCCGTTCACCGGGCACTGGCGTAGGTAGCCGATTATCGCCCATCTGGTAATTACGCTTTAGCACCAGATACTTCTCTGGCACCCGCTTCTGGCTGTTCCACCAGTGGCCGTTGAGCATATCAAAATGAAAGCGAGTGATAGCCGGGGACTGCGCGCCAAGATGCGTCAGTGCCTGGGTAAGAGCCGTCCCCATTGCGGCTTCGTAGACGCCCTGGGAAACCGTCTGACCATCAAGAATCAGGGAGGCCGCCAGGCGCGCGCCCAGCAAGTTAGAATAGAGATCTTCCGGCGAAAAAGCGGAAATACCTTCTGAAAATCCAGGAACAGACTCAAACCCGTACCATTGGGCAATTTCATGCCACTCTGCCACCTGAAACGCCAGATGTGCCGCCAGCCAGGCCGCCAACGTGTAGCGTTCCGCAGGATCTGACGGAGGGGTAAAGGCATTAAAAACCACCCGACGTTGGGCCAGTTCGCTATCCAAATCAAGGGTAAATCGCTGGCCCAATTTCGGCAGCAGCTGGCTGAAGAGATACACCGTCATATCCGCCGTATCGCGCACGTGCGCGGTATCGATAAAACCGCCGCGGGTGGTGTAAAGAATACCGTTGTTCTCACGACTTAAACCGGTAAGATTTTCCAACCCTGCCAGCATCTTATCGTTGTACTGATGCTGCCCAAGGTGCTCTGCGCTCACCACGTTATCCAACTGATATAGCGGTACCGATATCCCCCACAGCGCGGCGTGCAGGTTATAGCCAAAGGCACAGCAAGGGCGAAGCCCTTTTGGTAACGGCTGCGGTGGCATCGCGGGCCACGCGCGAGTCGCCCGGACGGTCGCCTGTGTCGCTAAATCAAGCGGTACCGGCAGCATCGCGTAGCTGCGTGAGAC
>PPYE01320011.1_pt1 | contig 36835 bp, 55 predicted proteins | sample 1559881 | NCBI WGS metagenome assembly PPYE01 (sample SAMN08240022, study PRJNA423297) | Human gut metagenome, whole genome shotgun sequencing project.
ATATTAGTCCTATCAGCTACATAATCTTCTATTTCTTTCTGTCGAGTATCTATAAGCTCTCTTTCTTCTACAAGATCCTGATATTTCCCTGCAATCCAACTGGACAGCTGATGGTAACAGAACATTGAATGTTTGTAACAATATCTTTTAGAGCCTGCCAAAAAGATTTTAAAACCTGCACTATAAGCATATCCTGTACAGTATGTATGAATTGGTGTCTTACTATGTAGCATAATATCAATAAGTCCCCACATATCATCCACACTGCCACCATGAGAATTGATGTATATTTTGATTGGCTCTCTTTTAAAATCTTTTTCTTTAGAGTCTTTTTCGTCATCTTCATGAATCAATTCTAATAGATAAAATTGAATGTAACTCATGGACTTTTCATCTATATCGTCTCCTAAAAAGATTGTTCTTGTTTCTGTGTTAATGTGACAATTATTTTGTGTTTGTAGCATCCTTTTCTCCTTTTATATATTCTTTTGCTCTTACATTGATCCCTCTCCCACATTGGGGACAAAATATAAGGCGATCAACTTCCAGAATATCTTTATCTCTATCTAAATATTTTAAATGTTGAATATCAATATCTCCATACTGAAGCAATGCTTCACACTCAGGACATTCAACTTGCTCTGTAGCCCTTCCTCGCTTAAGAATCTTAATCATTTGATCACCTCGCTCATAACCTGAAATAGTTCTCCATTTTTCATTGCATCAGTTAAAAAAGATCCTAAATTTTTAATTGTTTCTTCATCTAAGCTATCTGTACGGGCTAGTGTAACACCTCTTGATTTGGCTGTTTCAAAGAAAATGGGATTTAAGTCATCGTAAGTTAACTGCTTAAATCTTTTTCTCTCCAGTGTTCGTGCTACATATTCAAACTTCTGATTCTCAGATAGTACATTGCCGTACTTGAAATCAACTTGATTAAACCTCTCTATAATTCTGAATGCAGGTTCTCCATATTTATTATTTAACAAAAGTATTTCAAGTTTCCTGCTATCCTTTAGATCGTTCATCCAATCACTCCTTTTAACCCCATATGGTGCTAGTGCCATCCGTCCATTGTAAGCGATCACATGTTATTGTTCCTGTACTAATAACATCATTTCTGCCTAAATATGTTTCACCCCAAGGATGAGGGTAATAATGGTCGTATGTGTTTTTACAGAATTTAATTACGTAATCTTTTTTCTGTTCCTCTGTAAAAAGATTTCCATATTTTTGATTTAATTGATCAAAAATGTTTTTTATCTTTCCTGCAGAAACATTGTATTCCCTTATTAGCGAAGAAATAAAGATGTCTCTCCTCAATGCTCCCCAGTTTATATTTATTTTGGTACCTGTGGCATCTATTGTTCCTGTTGTTATCATCCTGCTCACTCCTTTCTTTCAAAAGTGACTTAAATAATTGTATAATCTTGATTCATCCTTCTGATATGCTGATTCAAAAAAGCCTTTTGCTACAGGTACAATTCCATGCTTGCCTGCATTCACTATATAATCACCTTTACCAATAGATACTTTTAAAAGTTGAAACACTATAATTTCTTGATCGTCATATATTAAATTTCCATTCTCATCTTTACCCAATACCCATCCTTCTGGATTTCTGACGTAACAATCTCGGTTTGTTTCATAAAAAAATCTAAACCAATTTGGTATATAATCCATCCACAGCAGATTCGGAGAATACTTTGGAGACCAATCGATAAAGGCTTTCCCAGTAAATTGGAAATATCTCATAGGAGCCACTTTGTCCAAAACAGCTCTTACATAATCTTTTTGTTGTTCAAAGTCAAGTTTATTCCCATAAAATTCCTTGCACTGGTCTAAAATGGCTCGAATATCTTCTACCGAAACGCCATAAAGCTCTGCTGTTGAATATACCCATCTTGTCATAGATGTTTTTGACTCCATTTGGTCACCTTCCTTTTCTACCATTTCCATTTATTTTTTAAGCATCATAGATAGCATTGTATTATGCAATATTCATATAAAGCTATTTCATTTTTGTTATAACATTTTTCAAACAACTCTCTAGGAATTGCCATTATCCCACAAGGATCAATATTAACTATATAATCATCTTTATCACAATCCCTTTTTGCAGAAGACAAGAAACTAATATAACCCATCTGAGTTCTTTTTTGATTGTGAATATATTCATGAATTTTACACCCATCTTCGTTATAAAATTTGCGAAACCATTTAGGAACATCGGGTAGCCAGAATAAATTACTTCTTCTAAAACGAAAAACCCTTCCAGTAAACTGAAAATACTGGAAGGGATGATCAGCCTCAATGACTGCTCTTATATAATTTCTTTGTTGGTCTAAAGTAAGTAGGTTACCATATTTTTTATGGCATTGATCTACGTATGAATCTACTTCTTCTGTTGATATTTTATGAAGCTTTGCCATTGCTTCTTTCCACAAGAGCTCTTCTGTTTGGCGAGGATCAAAACTTATATCTATAATAGAATCACCCCTTTTCTATCCAATAGCATTAATAATAAAATACATAAGAACTGAAAAACATGTACTTGCAGCCATTATTCTCCAACACATAGGGGCTCCCCATTTGTCATCAAATACTATATGTTGGAATGCTTTTATACTTCTTTTTTTTATAGCTTTCACTATCCCAGCAATTATCCAAATAATTATCTGAACACCAAAACATAAGGCAACAAAAACGCCACTTCGTCCTAAGATGGTTAAAATTTCTATTATGATTTTCTCCATAGTACTACCTCATTTTTCTTTAATGACTCCTGTACATTAATGACTCTCTGGTTGGTTGATCCTGCCCACGGGTAAGACATATTCTTTAGCTCATCTACGTACTGTCCGTCTACAAGAACATCTGTATGGTATAAAACATTAAATCGTTTTAATTGATCAATGTCATGAAAATTAGGAAACCCCATATTTTCTATTGTATATCCACTGTATACCCAAATTTGTTTTTCTGGCATAAACTGTTTGACGAATTCACACAAGACAAAAACGCCATCAATATTCTCTTTCGCCAATGGTTCACCACCAAGAATACTCAATCTTGTATATTGAGGCTTTGATAACTGATGCAATAGTTCCTCAATTTCTTTAAAAGTTAGTTCATTACCGCCATTAAAATCCCATGTTTCTTTATTAAAACAATTCTTACAATGGAAGTGACATCCTTGAACGAAGAGGGCTACGCCAAGCCCTTCTCCGTTGCTAATGTCCATTTTTCTTATTGAAGCGTATCTCATTCATCTAACTCCTTGTCGTCTAAATGGTAAACTCTATCATGAATATCTCCGTATCGCCCCTGATTGCCGCCATTTTTTGAAGTCCCAATGTAACCACAGCATCTAAAGGCTATATCCATTGTTGATCCATCCTCATTACCGCACTGAGGACATTTCCACTTGAGTGTCCCATCTTCATCAACCAGTGGAATATCACCAGAATAGCCACATTCTTCACAATAGCAGCTTTTTGTGTTAATTTCAGCATACATAATATGGTCATACATATATTTAATAACTTCTAATAGAGCACTTACATTGTGTTCCATATTGGGTGTTTCAATATAGCTAATTGCACCACCAGGAGATAGTTTTTGGAATTTAGATTCTATTCTAAGTTTTTCAAAAGCATCTATTTCTTCAAACACAGGAATATGATAGCTATTAGTGATATAGTTTCTATCTCTTCCATCTAACTTTTCAAAAATATCATCACCGAATCTATTTTTTAAACATTTTGCAAATTTATATGTCGTTGACTCTAATGGAGTTCCATAAAGACTGTAATCAATATTCTCTGATTCTTTCCATTCGGTACATTTATCATTTAACTTTTGCATAATCTGTAAACCAAATTCCTCACCCTCTTTTTCAGAATGAGAATGTCCGGTCATAAATTTTACACACTCATATAGCCCCGCATACCCTAAAGAAATTGTTGAATATCCATCAAAAAGTAACTTATCAATTGGCTCATGTTTTTTCAATCGACTATAAGCTCCATACTGCCATAAAACAGGAGCAACATCAGAGTTCGTTCCAAGTAGTCGTTGATGTCTTGCTTTTAAAGCTTTATGGCACAATTCTGTTCTCTCTTCGAATAGTTCCCAAAAAGTATCAAAATTTCCCGCAGATGAAAATGCAAGATCGGGAAGTGAAATAGTAACGACACCTTGGTTAAATCTTCCATAATATTTATGTTCTTTAGGATCATAATTTTTTGCGTGTGCAATATTGCCAATCCCTTTGTCTGTGAAACGATCGGGTGTTAAGAACGACCTGCACCCCATGCAAGTATAAACATCACCTTTTAACTCTTTCATAACCTTTTCAGAGATGTAATCTGGAACTAATCTTTTTGCAGAACATTTTGCTGCTAATTTTGTCAGATACCAATACTCTGTAGATTCATCACAATTATCGTCTTCTAGGACATAAATTAATTTTGGAAATGCTGGTGCAATAAATACACCATCTTCGTTTTTAACACCTTCTGTTCTTTGTGCTATCATTTCTTCAATAAGCATGGCAAGATCTTTTTTCTCTTGTTCGTTTCTTGCTTCGTTTAAATACATAAAGATTGTAATAAAAGGTGATTGCCCGTTCGTTGTCATTAAAGTCACTAGCTGATATTGAATTGTTTGTACACCCTTTTTAATCTCTAAACGTAATCTATTGGATACAATCCTTCTTAATCGTTCTTCTTTGTCATCAACAATAATTCCTTCCCATTCTTTTTCAACTTCTGTTTGTATTTTCTTCCTACTAACTTCTACGAATGGAGCCAAATGAGCCAATGAAATACTCTGTCCACCATATTGAGAACTTGCAACCTGAGCAATAATTTGTGTTGATATATTGCAGGCCGTTGAAAAAGAATGTGGCTTCTCGATCAATGTTTCACTGATCACTGTTCCATTCTGAAGCATGTCTTCTAAATTAATTAATCCACAATTGTGCATCTTTTGAATAAAATAATCTGTATCATGGAAATGAATAATTCCCTCTTTATGTGCTTGTACAATTTCTGGAGAAAGCAAATATCTTACTGTCGCATCTTTGCTAACTGATCCTGCTATGTAATCTCTTTTTGTAGGATTTAAAACTGGATTTTTATTTGCGTTTTCATCTTTAATGTAATCATCACAATCTTCGATCAAACGAAAAATTTCATCATCTGTGGTATTATTTTCTCTCTGGAATTCTCTTACTTTCCTATACCCTTCGTATGCTTTAGCTGTAAGTCCTTGATCTTTCTCAATTAACTTTAAAAATACTCTTGATTCAATTGTAGAAATATCAACATCATCAGCTTTTTCTCTACACTCTACTTCAATTTCTTCTGCAATCTGTTCTGCAACGTCAGACTTAACAATTCCTGATCCATTTTTCATGGCTTTCATAATGGCATTATAAATTTTTGTCCTATCAAAATCTACTAAAGAACAATCTCTCTTAACTACCTGCACTGTTTATTCCTCCTCATCAAAATCTTCTACATTTTTAAGTTCTTCTAAAATTTCATCTACTCTCCCTTTAGATCCTTTAATATCTTTGTCAATAATTCCATGCCATTCATCAAAGATCTGTTTCATTTCTTTAAGATTTTGTTCAGATTCTTTATGTAATTTTTTCTTCAACTTCCGAGTATCTCTTTTAATCTCATATAACTTTTTCAGTTTAGAACCTAATCTTTTAACGCTCCCCCCTAAAGAAGCAGCCTTTTCTTTAACATCTGCAATCTCAGTAGGTCTTGTGTAATCAAATTTCACAAACATTGGAATCACCATTGTCTGTTCAAAATTTTTCAATATGTAAGAATCCAGATCTTCTTTTTTCGTTGTAACCATTGGAAGAGGCTGATTAGTACTCAGCCTCTCAATACACTCTTCTGTAATACATCTCTCTGTTTCGTCCATGGCCTCTATCATAGATGATCCATAACAAAACATATGCAAATCTGGAATTTCTACTAAAATATTCCCACTCTTATTTTCTTTAAGAACGGCACGATATTCTACTATGTATTCCATTAGTCTTCCTCACATTCTTTTTCGTAAATATAACGAACAGCATCAACAGTTTCTTCAAGATTATCATTGTCTAACATGTAATCTGCTAACATATCTGCATACTGAAAAGCCTTCTCATCATAAAGATCTCTTAAAAGAATGGTCTGAGATGTTCTTCTGTCTTTCTCCATTCTCTTAATACGTTCATCTCTTGGACATGTTAACCTAACAACAATAATCTTTTTGTCTCCCTTATATGTTTCTCGAAGCATCTTAATACCTTCGCAGTCACATACATAGATGTCATTCTCATTGACTTGCTCTTCAGTTGCACAATAAAAATAGCCGCTGTATTTATTTTCAGCGACTTTGTCCTTCAGTAATAAATATTCTCCCAAGGAAACGAATGTATGACCATCTTCATTTTCATCTCTTTTAGGTCGAGTCGTATAGCTCTGAAGAACTCTCATGTTGTACTTGTTTCTTAGTTCATTTGCAATTGTTGTTTTACCTGTTCCACTTTCTCCAAGTAGAACCAATAATACTTTACTCATTTGACTCTCCTCTTAAAAATTCATTAATACCGCAACAAATAGTGAAATGCTTCCAATCATTCTGAGGAATGCACCTATCGTTGACAATTTTATATCACCTTTTACATCTCCTTTATGTTCAATAAAGAGTCCGGGGATAAAAGTGCAACCCCATATAAGAATACAAAGCATTTTAATTGTTTCTTTACTCATTAGAATCCTCCTAATAATCTAATAATGATTGAAATTGGATAATAAATGCACCAAAAGACACAGCCTGTTGTGACGGTTCTACGACCTTTTTCTCGTTTTTCTTTGTCTCCTAATTTTTTACCTGTATGCATTAAATAAGCTCCCGATCCAATAAGTGAAATCTAGATCAGAATTGCAATAATATTAATTACGCTAGCAATTATCATTCTTTTTTTCTCCTTTCTCACTTTTAACTTCTTCTATTAGTGCATCCAATTGACGAATGTATTTGCGATTACCTGTTACTCTCCTATGACTCTCTAATGTCCTTAAATTCCTGCTTCTTGGTAATCGCTTTTTCTCTACATTCTTTTTAATGCTCAAAGCGACCCTGAAACTCCTACAATGTGTATGTAATGCAAAGTTGTCTGGATTGTATAAAATCCATTCATCTTTGTCTTTATGTGCCTTTTTAATCTTGAGCACTTGATCACTTCTTTCTTATAAGATAAATCGAAGGATTGCAAACAATCCTCCAACCATAAGTACAAACTTAATTGAAAATGTAACACTTGGTGCAATCAATGTAAGTACCCACAACATTCCTGCTGCTAATACAGAATAGATTGCAAACCAAATTAATATCCAAATGATGCCTAAAACTAGAGCCATAGCACAGCCTATATGGATATCATTTCTATTCGGATTCCCCATTGCTCACCTCTTCTGTAGATTTCTCCACGACTTCGTCAGAACCATCGTCAACATATTCACAGTCGGAATCATCATATTGAGGCTCATATTTTTCATACTCTTCTTGTGTCGCTGGCTCAGTTACAACACTATGACACTTCTTACAAGTTTTTTCCCATACATATCCTTTTTCAGAATCGTATGCAATACTGGTATCCCAGTCATGATCACATCTTTCTAAAGAATCATCTTCATATTCATCAGGATTTTCAAATTCATCTTTGTCCGTTCCTTCTGTGGATTCATCGGGTAAAACGTCTTCTGAAGAGTCCTCTGCTTCTTCTTTGGCTTCATCTCCTTCTTTGGTTTCATGTATCACTTCTGTTTTCTTAGTCTGTTCAGTTGTTATTTCTGTTGTAGATTTAGTGGCGGCCTCTGTTGTTGTGGCTGCCGTTTTATTCTCCTTTTTGGTATTTGGAGATGCAAAAGTGTATAGTGATGCTGCGCTTGCCAATGTAATAGTAATAACTCCTGCAATAATTAATTTTTTCATTGTCATTGAAAATACCTCCTATTTATCTGTACTACCAAAACCGCCTTCTCTTGTTCCTTCGGCTTCATCGTCTTCTGTTGTAAAATACTTCTGGAAAATAAACTGACAAATACCATCTCCCGGATTAATACTCATAGGCTTGTCTCCTTCATTTCTGATCTTTACAAAGATATGACCCTCATTGCCTTCATTATCAGCATAGTCGCTGTCAACGATACCAACTGTGTTAGCTAATCTTGCATAATATTTAAATCCTAATCCACTTCTTGGATAAGCTCCTAAGAAAATATCCTGAGGCATATATGCCTTAAGCAATGTAGGTAACTTAATTTCCTGTCCAGGCTCTAAGCAAAAACCAATTGGACTATAGCAATCATACCCCGCAGATCCTTTTGTAGCTCTCTTAGGGGGTTCTACGGTCATTGCAGCTAATTCCTCATCTGGTACTTTAAATCCTTCTGCAGAGAAGAACTCTTTTAATGATTTTACTTTTTCGTCTTTTCCTACGTAACTAAACTTAATTCCTTTGCTCACTTTGTTGTCTCCTTTTTCTATGTAATCTACTAATTCTTTGAAATATGGCACATTGTCTAACATCCACTGACAGAAGATTCTCCACTCGTCCAATTTATGATTTCTCCTTGCGAAGTACATGTTGATTAAATTTTCGTATGTAAATGTATAATTTCGTGTTTGATTATAACTTGATGGAAGCAACTGAATCATCTGCCACCAACATTCTTTTTTGGTTAGCACTTTTGGATGCCCATTCTGCCCAAAGTAATCTTTACGTTCCTCGTCTGTATAGTTAAACAAAACTCGCCATTCATTTAATAATCTAATAGTATGTTCGATATTACACAAAATTGGATTGAAATATAAATGCTCACAACTAAAATCATCTAATGTAAATTCTTTCGCTTGGATTTTATGCATTGTGCTACATGAATTACATACTGTACCAACCTTGTATGTATCTAGTTCTTTATAAAAATACAAGGGTGCTGTAATTCTTACTCCTACCTGCATCATTCTTAGGTATTTTCTGTGATCGGTACCTGCCTTTGCTAATTTTTCCATTAAAGCGAAATCTTTGTCTCCTAAAACCATCCCTCTAATAGGATTGAAAGCTCTGCATCTATCTCCGCCATTTGATGGACAGTCTTGACACGTATTAGTGTCTGTACATTTAAAACTATCGCTTAATTTATGACTGTCCATAGGGTTACGCATACCTTCAATAATAAAATCCATTTGCTCAGAACTTGGAAATACCGGATGTTCAATTTTAATCATTTACACAACCCTCCAGATTTCTAATTTTTCTCTGAAGTTTAGCAATGATTCTGCCACACTGAGTACCTCTGCTCTTTAAAAGTTCCATTCTGCTTTTTAGTAATGTGATTTTTGTTTCTGTTGTCATAGTTCTTCTCCTTTTCTTTGTAAATTAAAAAAGAACCCGATGTATTTACATCGAGTCCTAATTTGTTTAAAAATTTAATTTTTCCATGTCTTCTTTATGTAGACTTACATACGAGTTGACAAGGTCATATATTTCCTTACGTGAAAGCATGTTCCCATATTTTTTTACATAATTATGAAATATTTTTTGTACCTCATTTGCTGAGACATCGTATACTAAAGCAATGCAAAAAGGGTCATACATAAGAACATCCTCAGGTATATTTATATTCATACAATCGCCTCTCTAAAATGAAAATTTATTAGCAGCTTTATAGGCCAACAGCTTTACCAAATGAGTTCTCTTTACAGAAATGCTATTCTTGCTTACTGCATACCTAAGAGCATTGTTTTGTGCAACCATATAACATTTATCAATAGCTCTTGTCATTGCTGTGTATACCCATTCTCTTGAAAGCTGTATGAATGACCCAAAATCTAACCCAACAATTACTTTCTTACACTGAGATCCCTGTGCTTTATGACAAGTGATTGCATATCCTAGTTCTAAATCTTTCCAGTTTTTCTTTGGAAGAATCATAATTCCCGGAATATCTTGAAAATCAACAGCAATCGTATTAGCATCTATATCAATGTTTTTAACAACTCCTATATTCCCATTGAAGATTCCCGCAGTAAATTTATTCTTTGCATAATAATCATTCTGCACATTAATTATCTTATCTCCCTCACGAAGTATCCAAGCTTTAGAACTCTTTTGCACAAACACTTCCTTCTTTTCAGAACTATCTGGATTGTACAGTGATTGTAAAGCTGCATTTAAATTGTCTACACCCGACTCGTTTTTATACGATGGAGCAATTACCATAAGATCCATAATGTCTGTTCCATCTTCAAGTTCGGATGAAGCATGTTGCATTACCTTATAAAACGTATTACTTTTATCTGAGAAGCAATCTAAAACCAAGTCATTAAGTTTACCTCTAACCTCGGTTCCAATCCAATCTTTTTCGATAAGTTGAATACCCTCTCTGGCTTTTATGCTCTCTGTAATAATTCCTGAATTAGCAGCCTGTCTGTGGATCTGACTTAATTCAATAGAAACAATTTCCTTTGATGCAATTAAATCAGCCGCTATGTTCATACAGCCGATACATTCAAGCTGTCCTGTGTCTCCTAACATGATTAACTTTGATCCTGTTTTAATCGCTTTTACAAGCCTGTTAAACAATTCTCCATCTACCATTGACACTTCATCCAAAATGATGATATCTCTTGGTAATTTATTATCTTCATGAAAAACAAAACCACCGTGATCACGATCTCCTTTAGGAAATCCTAACAAACGGTGGATTGTATATCCTTCTTCATGTGTAATTTCAGCCATTCTTGCTGCAGCTCGTCCACTTAAGGCCGTTTGTGCATATGAATAACCCTGTAAAACAGCGATCATAGCATCTACAATTGATGATTTACCAGTACCAGCTTTACCTGTGATAACAACTACTTGATTCTCTAAGACTGCTTTAATACCTTCAATCTGTTGTTCATTGTACTCCCAACCTTGATCAATTTCCTTTTGCCTAATGATGTTTTCCCAATTAGCATATTTGAAATCGTTTTCTCCATCTCTTATCCTAATTAGGTTCTCAGCAACGCTCATTTCTAAATCGTAGATCCTTTTTAATCCTACAAACTTACGATCGTCACTAAACCATAGTTGATCATTTACATAATCTAAACCACCTTTTAGGGCCTCATCTGAAATATCATCTCCAAAAAACTCTATCATTGTATCAATAAAATTGATTGGCTTTTGAGTTTTTGAGACAATACCATTTTCTATCTCTGTATTAGCATCCGCAGGAATATATGAATATCCCTCATTCGCTCTCTCTTGAAGATAATATAATATGTAAGTACCAATTCTTTCTGGTGAATCAGGCTTTAAGCCACCTTTCATAGCAATCTCATCACACTTGTGCCATCCAACACCATTGACTTCAATAAGCTTATATGGTTTATTCTGAATAATCTCAACTGCAATATCAGATGATTTATAATGATTTACAATTCTTCTCAATAACGCTTCTGTCAAACCGTATTCACTAAGCTCTTTCATTGCGTTTGATAATGGCATATATGTTTTGAACTTATCAATCCAAGCAACTGCTGTCTTCATACCACAATTTTTAACTTTGACCAATGAAGATATATCACCATCTTTCAATGTCATGTATGGATCATCTAATGCCTCATACATCTCTTTTACCTGAAGTTTTGTAAAGATAATATCTAAAAATTCTTTTTGACCTTCTTTACTTTCAATTCCATTTGGCAAATATAAATTGATCGAATTAACTTGATACTGCTTTCCATATTTCTTATTTTCTACTTCAGTAGCTGAAATTTCATAGTCGGCATCTTCCATTAAATATGGCATGATACCGACTACTGTAAATGTTTTATATATTGGATGAATTTCAACCTCGCCATCAATCTCTTTTACAAGATCAAAGGAAGCAATTGTAAAATAAGAATCATTGTTTCTATGTATAGTTTTAACTGCCTTTCCTATACATCTCATGCTTCTTTCATCCTTTCTGTCATTACCTCTACTCCTTTCTCTCCGATGTTTGTAATTAATGATGTAGTATGTTTGAAGATTGTGTCTCCATAGTTATAGCATCTGAACATATCGCCATTGCGATACCCAGTAACCATTATTATTTGGCCTCTCTTGAACCAAGACTCTTCTATTGAGGTCTTCTTGTTATAATGTAAGAAAGCTCCTTTGGTATATTTCACATTTACAACTCCCTCAGGGGTCAATAATGTAACCGTATGTCGATCCTTATTCTTGTCTAAGACAGTTCCCCAGATCTTACTAATGAAATACTTAGGAAACTCTTTGACTTCTTGAATCTCTTGTCCGTTCTCAACCCTCTTAACCTTTCTTTTATACGTAGATGCAACTACTGGTTCTTCTGAAAGATTAAAGAAATTGACGATATTAAATTCATCTCTGTCAAGGTCTGCCAATTCATGTTCATGTACATAAACACACAGTGATTCCATTTCCATATGAGATGTGGTTCCTGTAACCACTTTCTTGGCTTCATCTTTCACAAGAGCTTTATTATACTTAAGTAATGTATTCGGGTTAGCCAGATATTCTCTAAGAGACTCTAATTTCTTTTCAGTTTCTTTATTGAATTTCTTTTTGTAAATCAAATAATGTTCATCTTTGACGTCATAGATGGAATCTTCTGTGTAGTGATTTATGAAAAATTGCATTGCTCTATCATCTAATTCAATGATTTCATCATGATAACCACACTTCAACATTTTTCTTGACGGATCAATATATTTCTTTACAACTTTCAATTCTTTTACATACTGTGAGAAATTGTATACTTGAATTCCATCTAAAACTTCATCTGGAATAAGATTAAGCTCTGGATACATAAATTGTAATTCCTGCATACGATTCAATTGTGATTTAGTCAGACTTGAGATTAGATTACATTTACATAATCTTACGATCGTATAAAGTAAATCTACTCTGTTTTCATCAAATTCATCAAAGCAACCTGCTTTAATTAATTGAATTACCTGACCTGTTTTGACTAGCTTTGTGGCAACCATTCTTTCATAAAAATCTTCAAATGAAGCAAATGGCCTTGCTTGTCTTATAATTTCTACTACATCATCACCGATTCCTGAAATACTCTTTAATGCAAATAAGATTGCATTGTTTTCTTCATCGGCTTTAAATCCTAATTCCGCTTTGTTAATCAGTGGAGCTTGAATTTTAATACCTCTCTTCTGCATTTGTGCTATAGACGTTGCTACTTTTCCGTAATCCGTAGACTGCTTAGATCCTTTGGATTCTTCATCAGCTCCTGCATTTACAGTTAAACAAGCTGTGTTCCAATAAATAATTGGATAATGGTATGCAAGATTTAACTCCTGCAATCCTATAGCACTGTATGGATAGGTATGATTCTTAGAAAAGGAATACCCAAGCTGTTTCCCTACAACTTCTTTCCAAACGTAGTTCAACAGATTATCTGAAGCATGGTTTTCTTTTCCTCTCTCAAAAAACTGTTCTTTCATTGCTTGCTGTAAAGCTGGTTTCTTCTTTGCAATACTTTTTCTCAGCTTATTGCTATCAGCAACACTAAAATCAGCAATCTCTTTATCCATACTGATTTCCATTACAATTTCCTGAGTATCACCTACACCATAATTGGATTTGAGGTATTTCTCTAAAATTTCAATTTCATGATCAGTCAAATGATACTTTGTTCTCATCAAGTCATACCATTGACCAATATCATTTTTAAATCTAATATAAGTATCGATCGGCTGTTCAGCTCCCTCTTCTGTTACCATAAGTCTCATAATAGAGTTTGCTGCAGCCAATTCTTCTAAACTATGGGGTTGGATACGCCTTGCGGCCTGTAACCCAGTCTGTGTATTAAACTGGAACAGATCCACAACTTTATTTTCTGCTACCCAATCCCACATTTCTCTAGTTTCATAATCAAGAACATCTGGATGAAGATATTTATCATACGTTTCTCTTAAAGATCCTTGCCATTCCATATACCCTGCATCAATGAGCTGTTCCATTGTCAGGCGGATCTTGTCAAGCGCTTCAATCGTTAAGAAATCCATCTTTAACCCACCACACTCATCTGAATCAGCCATATTAAACTGAGTGGTTAACACTCCATTTGGGGCTTTCATTCGAGCATTGTGAGCAATAAAATCTTCATTAAAGACATACACTGCAGAAGCATGAATAGATCTTCCACAAATTAGTCCTTCAATTCCCATTGCAATGTCAAGTAATTGATCATGACTTCTCATTTCATTCTCAAACCCTGGCACTGCTTCTCGTTCTTTTTCTTCGTTTCCGTATATACAATCATGTAAACTCCATGTAGCACCTCTTGTTACTGGCACCATTCCAGCCAAATAACTAGAAGTATCTGGATCAATTCCTAAAGCTCTACATGAAGTTAAAATAGCCGATTTGCTACCTTCTGTTTTGAATGTACAACAATTTAATACTCTTCTTTCTCCTTTTCGATCTTTTACAGCAGAGATAATTTGTTCTCTACGATTCTTTTGTGAGTCAATATCAACGTCCGATAACTCTGCTTTCTCATGAGAAATATGTCTCCAATGAGGCAATCCCCAATCTAAAGGATTCATTTGTATTAAATCAATTAAATACATTGTATACATACCAGTAACTGATCCTCTGGCTACTCCTACTAAACTATCTCCCTCTTCCCACATGATATTGATTAGTTCTAAGGTTGATATATAATAGGAAGAAATACTTGACTTAATCTTCTCTGTAACTAATGCCATCTCTTGTAATTCAATAGCTATTCGTTCCACTTTTTGCTCTTCGGTAAAGTCATTCCTGCGAACTTTCGCATGAATTTCTTTCTTCTGATATCCCTTTTCAATTAAGTACAACAGATATCTGTCATAGATGTTGCTGCTATTTGCGTATTCCTGCAGTGTTGTAAATCTCTGATAATATTTTTCAAAATAATTTTCTACTTCAAATTTTGGTACTTCTGCTTCAGGGACGATCGTAGAACAACTTAATGAATACTCTTTAATCTTGTTTCCAATGATCGCTGTATTGTTGATAGCTTCTGCTACAGTTTCTTTGTCAAAGTACTTCATGTAATCGTACATTTCTGGAATTTCCATTAAATATGTAGTCTGATAGAAATCATCTACTTCTCTTTCTTCCTCTTTACTTTGCAAATACGCTTTATGAATCATCTGAGAATTCTTAGATAAATAATGTGAATCGGTTGTTATGATACACTTAATACCATAAACTTTTGACAATTTAAGTAACCATTTATTAACCTTTTCTTGTTCTTCAGATGCTCCCGGTTGCATTTCAAAAAAGAAATCTTCACCAAACAAATCAATGTTCCATCGAACGAAATCATCAATTTTACATTTGGCTTCATATAATTCCAATTCGTTTTGAGCTTCTTCCATCTGCATAATCAAAGTAGGAAGCTCTCCGCCTAAGCAAGCTGTCGATGCAATCAAATGACCCGGTTCCTTTCTTATGATCTTCTCAAGGTCTGATTTCTCAGTTGGAACTCTTGTCATTTTTCCTGTTTGAAAAGATCTGTCCCAAGCATTTGAACTCAATTCTCTAAGCTGTCTATGGCCAATTTCATCCCTTGCTAAAAGAATGTAATGATAAAACAACTTTCCATCTCCAGCTTTAAAATTTTCCTTTATGTAATCTGCGGTTCCATTGACTAGATAGATTTCATTCCCAAGAATCAATTTAAAATCCTTGGGAATGTTACCTTTCTTTTTCTCATCACGGACATAAATCATTGCCTGAATATGACCACTTAATGTTTCATGATCAGTGATCGCAATTCCTTTCATGCCCAATTTAACCGCTCTTTTGATTAACATAGGAATCTTATTGATACAATCAATTAACCTGATATTTGAATACTCAGTATGATTGTGTAATGAATAAAATTCTAAATCTGTCATGTTATCTCCTAGAAAATAAACTTTCTATTTGAACTAATATCTTGCTTCTCTTCATATCGAGCATTAACCTTAAACGTCTTCTGGGTAGGTGTCCATAAAGAATAATAAGGGCACATACCCTTTAACGCCGGATCAGCGTTCGGTGTATGACCTGCAAAATCACACCAGTAACATAATGGAGTTGCATTTGGAGCAAAATCATCATCTTTTGTGATCTGTTCCTCATGTTCAAGAAGGTTTCTCAATTTCTTAAGCCCTCTCTTGAAATAGCCTTTTGTACACACACCATCTTCTTCTGTTACCTGTTGATCAATACAAATAAAGTCATACTCGTGAGCAACTGGAATCTTACCAAACAATGCATAACAGGCCAGATCATATATAAACATCTGTAATGGAGTCTTCAATTTATCTTCTGAAAACACCTTCTTGGATGTCTTGTAATCAATAACTTTTAGATTCCCGTCTGCATCCTGATCCACTCTATCAATGAATCCATGTAAAACGATTTTCCCATCGAAACTAAAAAAGAATGGCTGTTCCGTACAAATCGGATGCCATTCTTCTGATTTCATTCTACTTGGCAATACCTGTGTCTCAAACAAGTATGCTTTTTCAGGATAGTTCCTTCCAGTTGCATTGTCTCCCTCATAGAACTCCATTAAATATTTACCTGCAAGACCCTTAACTCCAAGGAGTTCTTCATCTGGAACCCCCTCATTAAGCATCTCTCTAAGCTTTCCATAATCAACTTCTTCACCAGAGAGAATCATATTTCCTTTTTCTTCTAAAACTCTATGTAATAAACTACCAAATTCCAAAGGAATTGTTGAACTTTTTGAATAGTTTTTGTCTACGTATTTCAGTTTATATCTTCTGTTACATTGGTGTAATACATCAAGTTTGGAATAACTAAACTGTGGTAGCCCAGACTCTTTTGCCTCATCTTTGGTCATATTCACTACAGAGTCTTTGATCAATTCAATTAAATCATTCTGGACTATCATTGTTTACTTCCTCTTCTACTTCTAATCTTTCTGCATCAAACCAATCTCCACAAGGTCTTCCTGTACTGTCGATACCTTCAATGTAATACCGATTCGGGCACTTGTCATAATAATGTGCAGCAGCAGTCACAATACCGCAATAACCAGTAACTGTATCTACTACCTTTGTACCATAATCAAGAAATGCTAATCTTCTCATGGTTACTCCTTTCTCTCTTTTGGCTTTACTTCAATTTTATCATCTAAGAGTTTTTCAAAGATTTCTTTCCCTCTATCAGAAGGACTATCTTTTTCTTGAAGTAAATTCTGTCGATCCATAATCAGGTAAACTGACATATATGGATTTAGTTTCTCAGCAAGCTTGCACAATTTTTCATAGTACAGTAATGCTCTTTTGCTTTTGTGATCGATATATTCCTTATCAAAAGCAATATAACATCGATCAACACCTAAGCTTTTTATAATCTCACATTGATGATCTGTCAGATTTGATCCACATACCGCCAATGCATAATTATAATCTGGATACATTGTTTCAATTTGCAACACAGACTTTTCACTTTCAACCAAAAACAATCTTCCAGACCGAACAATCGCATCTTTGTTTTGATACAATCCATATAATGTATCTCCCAAATTATGCTTCAAAGTCTTTCCTTCCACTGTAATCGGCATATATTTTCGTCCAGCTGCTAATTCTTCTTCATTTAAGTTTCTTCCTCTGATACCTATTAGATTTCCACAAATATCTCTATGAGGAATGATTATTTTATTCTCTTTGCCCCAATAGCTAATTTCAAATTTCTTCATGGATTCTGGACTAATATTGTCTTTAATCCATAATTCATGAGGTCTGTAACAAAACATTTCAAGTATATTCTCACTGATTGCTCCTGGATTTCTAAATTTCTTTTCTTTCTGAGTAAACTTAGATAACCAGCCCCAATCATCTATTTTCTGTTCCTTGAATTGTTCCAACTCATCATTCTCAAACAATAATAAATTAGATATATTTGCTACGTATCTCACTGCTTGAGGAAAAGATATTGTAATACCTACACTTCTTTTGCTTCTAATTACCAGTTCATAAATGTCAAATGAGTCACCACAATCTGTGTAACAATGAAACATTCGAGAATCTGGATAATAATACAGCTTAAATTTGCTTCCATGATGACATATTGTCTGAGCAATTAAATTTCCTTTATCATCTAAGATCGGTTCTTCCGATCCTAAATCCTTTAGGATTGCTCTAATATCATCAAGAGTTAAGCTCTCCTTGATCAAATCCTTATCTAAACTCTGCATGTTAAACACCTCCTAAAAGAAAAACTGCTTAATAGCTTCATCGTGTTCTTCTTCATTTAATGGAATGTCGTCATGCTCTACTGAGTTATCTTCAAGAATCTGTTCTACATTTTCAATTGTTATTTGTTCGACTGGTATAAGCTCATTGTCATTGTTTGTTACAAACAGATCATATGATCTACATGTACCTAGATCTGCATGAAGCCACAATCGAACTCGTGAAATCTTTCCTCTTCTTACCTTATATATATGGTAAATTAAGTTTGGATTCATCGTTACGCCTCTGTCTTCTAAGATCGGTTCTACTGCTTTGAGTTCCTCTCTTGTCGGAGGCATTGATATAATACCTATATCTATCTTATCTGCTATACTTTTTGCCACGTTAATCCCATATTTCTATGAGCGCTGACTATCTCTTACTTACGTTTCCGTAAGAACCCTGTTTGGGAAAGCGTATCAATAGCTCTCCTACTCCCATTGCTGGGTTAGTCGATACATCGCTGCTACCTGAACGTCCATTTAGACGCTCAGATGCCATGACACGGGATTATCTTCATCTTTACATGGTAAGACTTCCCCGTTAGCATTATTAAAATACCCCGCTGATAAACGGATAAGGAGTTACAGGCACTTCCGTACCTCGCAAGAGAGTCTCGTCTTTATCTCTTGCATTTTTATACTCTCCATTAAGCTGTGTACTTGAATCAATATGTACTCCTAACTTATTGCAGAGTTCTTTTAGCTTTATAGCAAACATATATAAAATCTGATGTTCTTGTAATTTCATTCCCTTTGACATACTGGCAATTTGCATAATCAACTTTACTGATGTATGAATGTAGTCAAAGCTCACATACAGCACACCTTTTTCTTTTTTATATCTCTTGATTAGATTCTCAATATCATTAATATCAAAATCATCAATGTGTTCAATATATAAAGGGGCGCTCTCAATAAACTGAATAGCTTTATCTACACGTTCTTCTTCATCTCCTGAATATTTACCATCCAAGATTTTAGATTCGTTTACACCACTTACAAAAGCTATGATCATACTCTGGATCTCATCTGCCTCTAATTCTGTTGAGATAAACAAAGCTGGCTCTGAGAAACCTGTAAATTTCCATTCGCACTCGAAAGTATCATAAAACCATGGTACAGAATACGTACAAACATCTCCAACAGCCATTCTTGTTTTACCTGAAGCTGTTCCACCCGATCTCAAATAAAACTTTTTTAATCGAGCTCCTCTAGCAATTGTGTTCATTGTTGGACTTTGTAATGAAATACCGAACTCTGGCTCTTGTTTCCATTTTTCTTTCAATTCTTTCAGTCCAGATCCAGCTAACTGTCCCTGTTCTGATTGAACTGTATTAAAATGTAACTTAGGCTTTGTAACCATTTCCAGCTCAACAAGCTCGATAATCTCATCTACTGTATATTCATCTAATTTCCTTGTCTCTCTCTCCTGATCCTCAGGATTCAACTTTGTTGGATCATAAATGAATTTAATATCAGTTCCCTTATAGTCGTAATATCTCAATAATGTGAACTTCTTAAGAGTCTTGTAGTTGTACTCAAAGTTCTCAAGAACAGCTATTTTCTTAGCGTTCTCTATGTAATCCACACCATTATTCATCGAAAAGATCTTATACTGAGCATCATAAGACGATAGATAAGAATCAATTGCAAATGCATCAATCACTGGTACATTTTGCTTATGTAAAACTTTAATCGTATTCAAAATATACACATAAAAGTCTTCGTCAACATCTATTTCTTCTATATAATAGGTATCTAACAGGTCTGGTTTATTTAATAAGCAGCCTAACACCTGTACAATGGCTCGCTTATTAATTAATCCTACCAATCGTAACCACCTCCAGTTCTTTCTATACTTTCTTCTTCCACTATCTTAGGTGGTGCTATTCTCACTTTTTTATGAGTGTATAACTCATTTACATTTGATATGGAAGCATTGTGGGACTGTACTTCGCCGAGATTCTTAAAGTATTCCTGAGCCTGATCATAGACATAGGGAACTATTCCCAAACCTTGATTAGTGATCGGATTCTCTTTAATCTCATAGAAAAACTTTATCGATTGTTCCAATCCAACATAAGTAAAATAGGGATAATCTCTCATAAGATTTTTGATCTGTGTATATGTCTTAGCGTTTGCTTTTTCACCAAACAGCTCTTCAATATAACTGATCAAGGATCTTTTTTGCTTGCTTTCTTCTTCTGTCAAACAATCTCCCAAGACCGTAGACTTAGGATTAATTTTCTTAGTCTTTTTACTCTTAGCTGCTTTCTTCTCAGAATTGCTTTTTACAGCCATTTTCATCATCGAATTAAAGCACTGGACATGAGCGAGACGATTCTTATAAGGAACCGTCTCATCTCCTTTTTCTATCCAGTTTGAGCAAATAACACATTTCCTTTTACTCAAGCTATTTGCCTCCAAACTAAAAAAGCGTAGCCTAAGCTACACCTAACTTCTGTTTCTGTTCTTCTAATTTAGCCAGTAAGATTTCTAATGATTCATACTGTCTCTCTGTCGCTTCCTGTACTGAATTTCCTTCACCTAGACAATCAGCAATTAATTCCTGTAGACGTTCTTGATGACCCGCCTCACAGAAATTCATTCCTAAAGCAACTACATCTTCTTTTAATTTATCAAAAGGAATCTTATCAATTGTTTTATTCTGTGTCTGAACTTCATATGATACACTTTCGAATCCTTCAGCTTCTTCCTGAGCTTCAATCGCATCTTGAATAGCTTTGCTTAGATTTTTAGCCGTGAAGTCTTCAATATAAGGTACAATGTAATCAAATCTGCTTCTTGCAAAGTAAGCATCTGTCTCTGCAAAGTAAGCAGAAGAATGAACAACTTTACCATGTTCATCTACTCCATTGGAGTTTAAGAAAGCGATAATATCACAGTTATCCATGATTGGTGTGATAGATCTCTTGTCTCCTTTAGGAATAATCTTTCCATCTTTATTTTCAGATGCATGAGCAATGAATACTACTGTGTAACCAGAAGATACAATTGAGTTTACTGCTTTCCAGTACTCAGTTTCATAGTACTGCCAAAGTCCATATCCACCATTTCCTTCTCCAATGCTTGGAGAGTTGTGTTTATTACAGATGTAAGTCTGACAGAACTGAGCTGATGCATAAACTTCATCTATAATAATGGTTGAGTATAATTCTTTTGCTTTATCAATTGTTGTTGGGTTTGTCAGCTGATTAATAACATTCAAGAAATCTGCCCATGTATGAATATTTGCATAAGGTACCCCATTCTGAGCATTCAATCCAGATTCACACGCCAGTACAAATGGTTTGTCCATCCTAACTGACTGATATGTTTTACCGGTTGAGTTGCCACCATAAAGCATAATAATTTTTCCTTCTAAACCATGAGCTACCTGACTTACCTGTGGATTAAAAATATCTAAAATCTGCATTCACTTATCCTCCTATTGACTAAAATCCAAAGTTTCTATGTCCAGCGGCTGCACTAGCACCAATTGTTGTTCCACCAACAGCCTTATTGCCACCTGCTTTATTGCTTTCCATTGCACGTTTCTTTTTGGATTCAAGGACAAGATCATATTCAGCAATTGCTCTCTGGATTGTTTCCAACTCATACTGCTGTTCCATTGTTCCCGCATGTGTTAAGATAAGCTCATTAACATTCTTTGTCTGAGTTTTTGTTACAGCTCCTCCAATCTGATATTCAACTGTAGTTTTCTTTTCTTCTTTTGTATTACCAATATTCCCAACAATATGGGCACTCTGACATCCTGGCTGAGTAAACAGCTGTTTACAAGCCATTGCATATTCCTGAGGTACCACAATATCTAATGGCTCAATTCCATTGTTGTAAATAGGTAATAACGTATGTAAAATTGCTCTTCCTGTTGGAACCTGAGTTTCTTTATCAAACTCATCATCAACACTCTGAACGAAACACTCAACTTCAAATGTGCTACGTGGATCTTTTAGTTCTGAGATAATTGAAACAAATCCAGTTTTGTATCCTACTTTATGAGTTTTTGCACCCATCTGGTTAAAAGATGTCCATGGATTTACCTGTCCATTAACTCTTACTTTTGTAGCTTCCTCTTCTCCAACTTCAGCAATAGAGTGAGCTCTTTCCATAAATGCAACCAGATTTTCATAAGATTTACTTGGCTTACCTGCTTTTGTTGTAGCTTTTGCACTGATATTGTAAGTAGTATAATTGATATCATCTGTTTTAATTGTGATGTATCCTTCTACTTTATTTCCTCCATCTTTCTCATCTTTAACAATTTCAAGTTTGATTTCGGATAAAACTCCTTCTGTGTAAGCTTTTGCTGTTGCCTGTGATAAAAAGATTGTTGTCTGTTCCATTAATTTTTTCTCCTTGTTTCTTAAATAGTTTTTAGTTATGAATCATTGAGTACAAATTATTTGATTCGCACTCTGGGCAGCACATATCAAATAATTGAATGCCTGCATAATTACGATACTTTTTATGAGCTTCTCCAGCTCTAAAGATATGACCACATTTTTTGCACTGCCATTTCTTTTTGTATCGATAATTTACACTTGGTTTAATTACTCTTGTGCTATCCATCATTGTTCCAATCCCCGATTGGTTACCATTAAGAACTTCCTTCTGCTTAGTCTCCAATTGGGACTGAACCTCTTGCTTTGTTTCTTTTCATTTCTTTTGTCTCCTTTCTTTAAAATAAATTTTTATATAACAAAAGCAGCCATGAACAATTCATGACTGCTTGTTGTTGCCTTATCCTTCTATGCATATATGAGTATTTTACTACCCCCATAAAACACTAGGCTGTGCCTACGATATTCAGCTTCAATTAATGTGGGAAGTCTGCTCGACTATTCTAAAATTCCACTAAAAATAATCTTACCACTATGTAATTTTAATGTTATAGTATAATCAAAACGCCCATTTCCTTCTTTAAAAATCATATCTGTTATTGCGGGCAATTGGATTGACATATCTTTTCCGCCTCTTGAATCAAATATACTTACAATGTTCTCTTCTATATTAATAGTTGGATAATAATAATCCTGTTCAACTAGAACACTATCATCCTCACTTTTATATTTAACTTTGACCAATTCGCTTTCAGATAAAACTTCATTATATAATCGTTTTATTTGTGCAGCTAATTTAAAATCTGTGCTAACATTTCCAGCGACAATGTAGTCTCCCTCTTCTGTTACCACTCTGATGTTTATTTTTGCTTCTTTCATATCGTAGCACCTCCTATCGAACATATGTTCTTTTTATATATTACCATGTTCCATTCATATTGTGAAGCATTTGCATAAAAAAAGGAAGTGGTAATATTTACCACTTCCAAGTTAATCAACATATTCTTTGTATTTATTTAACAACACTGCCTTTCTTCGAGTCTGATACGAGTATTGTGTCATAATCTTCACACCAATTTCTGAATTAAGTATCGCATCCAAGTTGATATGATATTGTTCTGCCGCAGCTCTAAAAGAATTGATCAATCCTGTTCGTCTTAATAGTGCAAATGAATATTGAGTACCTAGCTCTTCATTGATTCGCTTCATTCTTTGATCAACCCATTTCTTTCGATCATCTCCTTTGCTTGTAACTCTTTTCTTAATAAGATGATCATCTTGTATAAACATTTCTCCATTACATTCAACACATTTTATAGCCTCTTTCATCCATAAAATTGTTTCCTTTGGTAAATCAATAACCACTCTTTTGTTTGGATCAATTTTTTGCTTATACACAGCAACCTGATTATTTTCATAGTCCATATCATAACTCATTATTCCTAAAAGCTCACTCATACCTGTCCCACCTATCCCATAATAAGGACATGCCAAGATAACTTTATCTATTGGATTACCCAACTTGCGAATCTGGCTTAAAATCTCTTCTTCGCTTTGTATTTTATCTTCACACATAAGATAGTAAGGAATTTGAATCTTTATATCTTTTGGATTGAATTTCATACTTGCATTTAGATATTTAAAATAGCACTCCAACAAGCCTTTTAGACCATTGATTTCTAATGAATTTTTAGGACTTAAAATATTAAGCATACTGTTGATTTTACTTATATCAAAATCTGCAATAGACATCTGGTAATGTTCTTCGTATAATTTAACCATATCTAAAAAGAATGTTACATCATTAATTGTGTATCCATTCTCTCCCATCTGATCAATAAAAGTCTTATTCTCCATAGGAATCCCCTTTCTTTGCATAACTATTTTTCCAAACAGTATTTTTATGATCCATTTGAAGAATGATGCTTTCCATTTCATTTTGATTTTCTAGCTTTACTACATTTAATATCACTGGAAAATCTTTTTCTTCGCTGATTCCCTTAAATGCCATGAAAGTATGGTATCCATCTATCACCTCATAGGTTCCGGCAATTACCAAATCACCATTTTCTATTTTGATGTCATTCTTAATTGTGCCTATGGTGATCGGAACACTCCAATATGTTCCCTTTAGTATCATATTCCTGATTTCATCTATGCTACGTTTGCTTCCATAACCTAAAGACCCTGATCTACCATCATGAGATATCAATGTTTGTTTTATAACATCTGTTTCTTTTATCAGTCCATTGTGAGTCAACATATTTAATTCTTTAATAGAAGATCTGATTGTGTAATACTTTTGAGGCACAACCTCTAATATCCTATTCTTTTCTACATGGTGAGAAATCTTTATTGTTTTTGAACTTAAATCAATAGTCGCTTCTTTTAGATCAATAGCCTTAAAAAAGTTATGTCTTTCTTTATTAAAAGCTATGAATCCCCAACAAATTGCATAATATTCATATAATGTTATTTCATTTAGCTTAACCTGACCTGATACAATTTGTGACAATCTAACCAAGTCTATATCAAAATTACTAACTATTTTTCTTAAATACTTTGTCAACCCAACCCTGTATTCAAGAAGCTTTTTCAAATTTTCTACAATTGTTTCATTATTGGTCTCTGTAATAATCATGTTCCACCAACTTTCTATATATCTTTTCTTATCTTACCATATAATTTATAATGATTCTATGAAATCTGGCAAATACATGCTTCTTTTATTTTGTCTAAAAGCCTTTTATCGTCTATGTGACCTATCAAATTATCTTTTGTAAGCCTGCTTTTATCGATAGGCATAATCTGTTCACCAAGAGCCATAGAATCCAATCGTAATCCAAAGCTCTTATAAATAACTACATGTGTGTCCAAATCCATTTTCTTTGTTACAGATGTAAAAGGCACCACGGTAACGACTGGACTATTAAAGTTGTTTTTGTTATTACTTATGACCAATACTGGTCGCTTTCCTTTTTGTACGTGTTTTTCATAACTCTTTAATTCAACACAATAAATATCTCCCCTCATGCACATAAAACACTCCTCCTTATTAAAAAAGGACATCTCCTATCATATCTGATGCTTCTCTCTTGCTCTCTTCAACACAAGCTGCATATCGCTTTGTTGTGTTAATATTTTCATGAGCTATCATCTGAGAAGCTAAATAAATGTCCCCTGTCTTTTGATAAACCATAGTTGCAAATGTACTTCTTAATTTATGTGGAGTGATTTTTTTATCTAAATTTGCTGTATATTTCTTTATCATTCTTCTTATACCTGTTGCTCCCAACCTGTTTAAAGAAGTATTAAGAAATAACGCTTTTTCTTCTTTACCTTTTTCTGTTAAAAACTTTTCTCTATCTTCGAGCCAAATCTGTATATATTCTATCAACTGGTCAGACAAAAAATGTATTATTTCTTTCTCACCTTTGTCTATAACAATTAATTTTTTATCGTGAAAGTCAATGTCTTCGACATCAATCTCAGACAAGGCTTCTACCCTCACCCCGGTTGATAAGAATAAAAAGTAAATGGCTAAATCTCTATTCCGCCATTTCTTTTGTTTGGCTTTTGCTTTATGAGATCCTGCTCCAGTACGAATTGTATGCTCAACCATCTTAATTTCTGTTTCTGTTAAGTATACAACAGGATTAAGTCCTTTATTCTTAGGCGGCCTAATACTTTTAGTTGGATCTCTTTCTATAATTCCCCTTTCTTTCATAAATTCAAAGAATGTTTTTAAAGCAGAAAGCTTCGTTGCCCTACTAGACACCGAAGCTTTCTTACCATTTATATAAGTGATTGAATCCATATACTTGTCAATATCACTATCTGTTATATCATTTGGGTCTATGCTCAAATCAGGAGAAAAATACTTTAAGAAATTTACACAATAACCAATGTAGCTTCTTTTTGTAGTTGCCTGCATTCCATTTGCTGTCATTCTATAATAGAACTGGTTCAAATAGTCTGGCAAATCTTTAAGTTTTTCTCTGGTCTTTGCTTCAATTTCTTGTTCGTGTCCTTCCCTGTTGCTCATTTAATCGTCTCCTTTCTACGGCATCATCCCATGGCCTGCATCAAAGATAATATACAATCCAAACAGCGTAAATACCATCATAAACCCTACGGGGCCAAATATTAATGCTAATAAACTAAACACCCAAGCCAGCTTATACGCATTTTTTTGTTGGTAGTTCATATGACCATATCTAACACCTAAGTATAGCCAGCATAAACATGGGAACGTACAAACTATAACAATTCCTTTAATAAAAGCCCATACATATTCTCCTATATGTTCTTCCATATACTTGCGATCTTCTTCTTTTTCTCTCTCTTCTCTGGCAATGTCTTCCTGTATTTCTGCCCACATCTCAGGTGTTCTGTTATCTACACCAAACCAGATACACTCAATCCCCTTTCTTCTTAAATCTTTTGCTGCCTCGTGTTTCCAATAGTCACTATTGTGAGCATCTTCTGTGCTCTCCCAATAACGACCATACTGATAAAACCCCATTCTTCACATCTCCCCTTTCTAATACCCCATGGATTTTTTAAATTCAATGATACGCACACTAACAAGAGATCTACTGACATTTAACTTCTTGGCAACCTCTTCTCGCCCGTATCCTTCATAAGTCAATTGGATCATCTTTTTAATTTTATCGGGTAATTTATTTATTTTTTCTTCCCAGTAAATTTCTTCTGTTACCGTATCTGCGATATTATCGCTTGCTTGCAATGTATCTAATATGGTTATTTCCTTCTTCTTACAATCTTCAATTGGCGTATATAGTGACATTGCTCCATCGTTTGCTTTTCTAACATCATAGTTGTTACAGCGAAAATAATGTTCAATTGCTTGTTTAATTTTCCAAGTAAAATATGTAGTAAACTTGCCTTTTGAAGGATCATATCCTAAAGCAGCCTTGCACATTGCTTCATGTCCCAACCCTTGAAAGACTTCCCAAGAGCACACTCTGGTATAACTTCTTCTGTATAGGAACCTAATCAACTTGTAGTTATCTTCAATCAACTTCCTCTGTTCATCATTTAACTTTTTCATCAGCTCATTTCTCCTAACACGTATTTATCGCTTGCGAATCCTGCAGCTCCTTTGTGTCCACCGCCACCATACTTAACAGCAATCTTACTTACGTCTACATCATCATTCGCAGCCCTCAAGCTATAGCTCCACCTCTTGCTTCCACCGTTGTAAACAAATCCAATATAAACATCATACTTGTCATCAACTGACTCAAAGAAATCTGAATTAATCAATCCATGGTTCACAGCAAAACATTTATATCCTTCAAACTCTACAGCGAATCCTTTTGATTTGATATATTCTTCTGCCTGTTTCTGTTTGTATTGATAAAGAAGTCGTCCTTGTTCAATAAAAACATAAGGATCTTTTATAAGGTCAAACCATTCGCCATATTGCCAAGGCTCATATTCCAACATTTCAAATGCTGTATGAAAATATTTAGTGTGCTTTCTATAATTAAATGTCCATGTGTCCCAATCTGCTACTAATAAAATAGCAAGGGGCATATCTTCATCCCAATCTTCATTTTCATCTGGTTGTAACCCTTGTACTCTTTCCATTCCGTCTGAGAAGGCATTGTTTCTAAAATACCAACATGCCAATGAAGCTCCTGATATTCCAGGCCCTGTCATTCTTATCCCCGGAATATAGCTTTCAAAATCCTTATATTTTTCAATAGTCGTCTTATGATGATCAATCCAAACTACATTTTTTGTAATCTTTAAGAGTTCTCTCATATTTTCTGGTTCAATGCTAAAATCAACAATAAACACTCTTTCATCTTTTTCAATTTTATCCAATGGAAACTCCATGCCATAGTTAATTTTAATAAAATTCTCTGGTTTTTCATCTTCTTCTCCTAAGCAAGCATAGTGCCATACTAAATAACCAGCACATTTGCCATCTAAATCTAAATGATAAAAACACTTCATATGTAATCTCCCTTTAAAACAGAATACTCATCAGTGCGGTATCTTTCTCTATTTCATTTATGATCTTAGACATCCGAGGATCCGGTGACTTAAATGTTTCCTGTGGTAGGTTTAAGTCACCGGATCCTCGGATGTCAATGTGATTAATACTGCCTTGTATTCTAAATCTGATACTCGATTATATACTTTCTATCTAATTGTTACTTCTCCATCATCAAACATTGGGATATAGGCTGATTCTCCGTTGTCCCAGTCAAGAATATCTGAATATTTTACGAATTGGATTATTGGTACAAAATATTCTTCTTCAATGGGATAATCTGCTTCTTTATAATACCTGAGCCTATATCTTTGATATAGTAATCCTTTAACAATATCTTGCAACTCTTCCAAATCCTCTTCAGTTGTTGGATACGCATCTTCCTCAAACTGAAAATATTCATAAATAAATTTTGCAACTTCAATTAATGGGAAATGGAAATCATTATCTCCAAATCTTATCCTTATATACATAGTTTTATCTTTTTCCATTTATTTCTCCTCTACTTAATCTTGTTATATAACTCTCTAAACTTCATGAAATCTTTTGCGTCTCCACCATTGTCAGGATGTGCTGATTTCATTGCGTATTTAACTGCTTCTTTGATTTCAGGCGATTTCTTGCTCAAGGATGTTTCCCTGCTCTGCTGGGCATACGTAACATTTTCTTTTCTAAGTGCTGTAATATCGCTCCTTAAAACATTTACATGAATTTGTAATTTATGATTTTCTCGTCTTAATATGGATATTTCATACTCTGCATATCTAAGTTTGTTTTTGCATCTGTTAAATTCTTCCACAAGATCTCTGTTTTCACTTATCTCATCGTCCATTTTGATACCATGAAGGCCCCATCCTAAGAAAAATCCCATACCAAGCACTGCTATTGAATATACGGCTTCCAATAAACTCATAACATCACTCTCCTAATTCAATGCCTAATAACTCTTTGGTTCTTTCAATTACCGCCTGTCGAGCCTCGTAATCCGTATATTCCTCAGCATATGCCACGTTCTCAGTGAACATAAATCTAACAAGGTCTTCTACTGTGTTAATTCTTGATTTATATTCTTTAATTCTATTCTGAATTTCTTCTTTATAAGCTTTTTTAGCGTCACTCTTTGATTTGTAGATATCATCTTCTTTTACATAACCGCTTAACATTGCATAATTATTTCTAATATATACAAATTTTGCGCTTTTACCTTTGTAATCTGTTGTAGTTTCAAATTTCTTAATTTCACCGTTAATGATGCCTTCACACCACCCCCGTTGTATCCCCCATACATGATCTCCAACTTTAAAATCACTCATCTTAACATTATCCTTTCTAACTCCATGCCCACAAAATTACTCCAATTAAGCATACTACATGTAACATAATCCATAAGAAAAATGTCCTATAATATTTAGTCCAATCCCAATAGGATGAATCATCACAACCAGTAATTATGAACCAAACCCAGATAGCTACATATAATGTTGCACAGAATGCGAGTGAAAATACTTTAATTGTTAATTTAATATTCTCCATTCGTCAACCCCTGATAAAATGGCACACTCATAAGTTCTGCTCGCAGCTCATCATACATTTTATGTAATCTTGGATTCACTAAACTCATCCATTTCTTGCGATCATCTTTTGCCATGGCTTCTCTTACCATAGTTGCACTGATTGGCAAGTCCTGTCTGTTTACGATTAACTCTGCTGTATTGGCCAAGTCTTTCTTATCAAACCAGCCACTTCGACTTTCATCGTTTCCATAAATCATGATCTCTGGGTTCTTGTAGATATAACGATCTACATTATTTAATAAGTATTTACCCCATTCAGGATAGATATCATTTTCATCTGTCATATCAGCTAATCCATAGATCATTACTTCTGGTCGGTCTCCATAGATCTCCTTTAGAATCTTTGTTCTTGTGTTAATGTTGAATGGATTCCTTTCTGTCCCACACTCTTGTGCTGATCCAATTAAAATTAATAAACGGTCACATAATAAAAGACCGGTATCAACCAGTCTCTCATGTCCTTTATGAAATGTCTGGAATCTTCCGCAAACAAGTCCTGTATCATATGGTTTCATTATTATTCACTCCTTTTCTTTTTTGCTTCTCTCCAATAAGCTTCATCTAATCTTTCCATGTTGTCATCCTCAAACTCTGGAACAAAGATTCGATGTCCACAAATTTTACAAACACCATAGTTTTCTGTGTAAGTAACTTCTATTCCCTTTATTACTTCAGTTGTTTCTTTGGAAAAAGTCTCATAAGGCACTCTTTCACGACAATGAGAACATAATAATTTTTCTTCCATTATTCATCATCTCCTTCACCAAACATAATGCTTAATCCCCTAAGCATCCCATCAAGTTTCTTGTCAATAGCTCTGATTCTCTTATAGTTGTAAATTAACATGTATGGGATTCCAATAATCACACACAAAGCTGCGATCAAACCAAGAATCCATAATATGTAAAACATTACTTCCATCTTATCGTTCCTTTCTAAGTTCTGTTCTCACTTCATACCACCAAACAGATACTTCAATTTGTTTTCTTTCTTCCTCGGTCACTCCTTGATCTTTAAGGGAATTGTCTGCAATTTGTTTTAATTCCCAATCACTAATATCAGGATCTGCATAATTTGGTAACTGCCAGTGATCTTCTTCTAAACACATCTTAATAAGATCATCTACCATAAGCTCCAATTCTTTTTCAGTTTTTCCTTGTGTATGATATTGAAAATACGGGATATAGGCTATGTATGGAATTTCCTTAGGTGTCTTATCGTGAAATACAATCACTGGATATTTCATATTGAACTTGTCTAATTTCTTATTTTTCATCGGTCACACTCCTCACATTTTTCTGGACTTGTTTCATTCCATGCTCTTATCGCTTTCATATTTGCCCTATTAATACTCCCCGGATCGGGAATTGTTTTAAAATTGTTCCCCCTAGTTGATAAATCGTAATGCCTATTTACTGTTACAGAAAAGCCACATTTTGGGCAATTGATTTTAACTTCATATATTCCTCTCAACCCACATAATTTATGTGTTTCATAATTAAAATCTGGACTATAAGACCATTTAACTTGTGGCTTTCCACCACATCTGCATTTATGTAATCTTGGATATGTCCATGGTGATTCTTTATGTGCTAGTAAATAATGATTTGTTTTATAAATAATTACATACACTATCACAATCGAAAACATGATCAATACAGTTATCATTCCCTAACCACCTCTTCTAGAAAATCTCATCCAATGCTTCTTCAATAACTTCCTGAACATCTGCTTGTGTCAAGTCATAATCATACATCATATCATCCATCGGAAGATGACTTTTCATACACGTAAACAAATACTCTGCAAGTCCTTCTGTGTCATAATCTTTCACAACATCATTTTCTTGTAAAGGTTGTTTCATTCCGTTTCTAATGTGATGTCCTAACCCATGAGCGGTGATAATAACTTTGTTTCCCCTAGGAATTACAACTTTTCTTCCCCAGTTTGTTTCAAGTTCTGTTTCTTTTTGTGATACTAATATTTCTCCGATTTTATATGTACTCATTACTCTTCCTCCTCACTTTCAATATCAAACATATATTCTAAAATTCTCTCTTTACCAATTGTTTGAATAGCTACATCTGCAATTCCTTTAGATGTAAAATATACACAGTCCATTCCCCTAAACGTAAACGCTGGTTGAGCACCTAAACCTTTTTTATGTCCATCTTTGTATTCAAATACAATATCATAGTGAATCTCCTCTTTGTCCCACTCTAACTTTTCAGGATCATTGTGTTCATCAGCATATCTCTGAAGCTCAGTCTTAATTTTCTGTTTTTCTCTTGCAAACTCAGCCTCTTCTCTAGTTCTGAAGCAATTCCCCATAGCATATCTTCCCAAGTCCATGGGGCCATTTACCCATTCACAATTATCAACTTGTCCATCACTACTTATATACCAATACCAGTCTCCGTATTCAGGTTTCCAAATCTTTTTAGGCCTCTTAGCTTTCTCAACCAGTCCTAACAACTGCTCTCTCTCTTCTTTACTCAACCCCTCAAGATTAATCGTAATATTCTCACTCATTTTCTTTCACCTCAACTCCCATTCTTTTCCCAAACTCAATAATCTGTTCTCTACTTAACCATTCCGGCTTTTCATTCTCTGTGAACAAATCCCAAATAAATAACATATAATCAATTTGTTCTTCCTCTGTTTTGCCCCACAAATGATTAACACACTCATGACCATTTAAATAGTACTCACAATCCTGTCTCATACGATCTAACAACATATATCTATACTTTTTATCTCGCTGTGAGATCCAGATTTTCATCTCTTTTATATCATTGTTCATAACTTATCTTCCTTCATAGTCCCAATATCTAATCCAACTCATAGCTTCTTCCATATAAGCTGGATTCAGATCCTGCCATCTACTACCGCACTCAAACTCAGCTTTAAGATTGTTCCAAAGATTAGCAAAATAGATTCTGCTTTTCTCTTTATATAAATCAGAGTGGGCACCACCTAACAGTGAACCCACTCTATCTTTAACTGCTCTATGTACTTTATTTTGCTGAGTTGTTGAAAGAGTCATGTTTGAAATACTCTTGTCAAATGCCTTTGTTTGCTTTTCTAAAGCATCTTTGAACTCAACCATCTGTTGAACATATGTAACCTTAAAATCACCAAACTCTGCTAAAAGTTGGTTAACACTTTGATCCTCTGCAACTTCATAATGACCCGTCTTTCTTAATGTAGGAAGTACTTCTGAAGTTACCCATCTTTTGAACTCTCTTGCTTTCTCTAACTTGCTTCCAAAGATCAATGCATACATACCTGACTCGTTGATAAGCCAGCCACCACGTTGTCCTAAACTCGATAACGTTTTGTTATTGAGTTTATCATCGTCATCAACATGATCTGCCAATGCTTTACTTGGATTCGTATAACCCAAACATTGTGCCACGTCCTTCCCAACAAACCACGGTTCACCATCAATAACAACCGTTCTCACTTCTCCAAAATCAGCATTGTCAAATACCATCTGTTGTAACTGATCCGCTGTGCTTTCTTTTTTAACTAACTCTGCCATATGTAAATCTCCTTTCTTAATTAATCTTTACCAAAATACAATAACCACTTAACATACTCATGGTTTTTTTGATCTGATTTCCGTTCTGAAATTTTCTTTTTACAATATTGATGTTCTTTATACAATTCTTGAATTGTATTTTCATCATCGGACGAGTGTTTGATCTTCTGTTTAATTTTTTGTTCTATCAGTACATTCTGCTTAGTATAAAATTCTAACTCTTGCTTCGCACCATCTGTGCTTGTCAACCCAAGCAATAACGTAAAACACACTATAACCAAAATTATTTCTGTTGCACCAACCCAAAAAGGAACTCCATATTTTGTTATTCCCGTACACACACAAATGAACGTCATAATTATTAACATTAATACAGCCATAAAATCACCTTTAAAGTCCTAATTCTTCAATAATTGGCAATATTTTGGACTTTAACATCGGATAATATGTATCCAACGTCTCTCTTGCATTCAGAGGCTTATCTGCTTTGGTAAATCGTGCACACTCCCAATCAATAGCCATTTGAACATAATCTTCATGAGTATGTGCTTTTAAAACATGATGTCTTGAGTGTTTTCTATGAAAATTATGTACTGCTTTTCTCTCAAAGAATAAATACAAAAACACTTTATCTAAATCATGCAGGTATCCTCTTATCGTATTACGCCCAATTAATTGTTTCTCAACTGCTCTAAATGCTTTTCTATGGTTGCATGTATATTTAATATTTTCTCTTCTTCCCATGTCCTCGCTCCTATCTATTCTTAGACCCAGCAATAAACAACAACAGCAGATAATAAGTCCTGATTCCCAACTTCTCTTCTGCTAATATTCTCACTACTTCATCCACATCTACAATCTGTACTGTCAAGTCTTCATTTGCTTCTAACTTGCTCAAATTAATCTCGCCTGTTGCAATTCCATAAACAGTACTAACACATTCATCTGTCATACCAGCACTTGAAAAGCATGGTCTATTTAACCCTGCCATATCATCACATGGCTTAAAATCTAAACCAGTTTCCTCTTTCATTTCTCTAATTGCAGCTTCTACAACTGTCTCTCCTTCATCTACAAGACCTGCAGGAAGTTCGTATATGTAATCATTTACTGGATATCTAAACTGTCTAATCAATACCAGCTTATCTCTTTTCTCACCATAATAGGCATACATTAGCACTGCGTCTGCTTTAGGCTCTCCTACTTTAGCTACCAACTCTTCTTCATTATGTCTGCTAGCTACATAATATGGATGCTCATTTCCATTCTTGTCAACCACAGTATAGTCATACAGATTTAAAAACTTGTTATCTGTCTGCTTTTTAATTTCTTTTACTCTACTCATATGTAAATTTTCCTTTCTTATGTCCTAAGGTGCCGAAACAGTACTTTAGAAAAAGATGAGGTACACATCTGATACCTCATCTTATGAATTCTCCTTTTAGTTTCTTATAAGCTTCCCACACTGCATCTCCTCTTCTAAAATTATACCCATTATCTGTCGCAATCTCTGCTCCACATTCTCTACAGCGACCAACCTTAAAAGGGAAATGAACTATAGTTCCATGGAAGTTCTCTTCTACTATTTCATCACGAATGTCATACTCAACAAACTTTCCACATTCTTGACAATAGGCACGTTCATGTAATTTATTCATTTTGACTACTTCCTTTTATATAAAAACTTATCATCTTCATACCAAGATCCTGCAACTACTCCACTACGATGAATAATAACTACATTAAGCCATGCGGGATATTTATTTGGTATATGCTTTGCAAGATGATCTCCAACACATAATCTAACAGGAATATCTTTATATATTCCATTTATGTAATGATTTCTTCGACGCACATCGGTATCTTCAGTAATGTTAAGAGCTGTTTTTACCTTATTAAATACCTTTTCTGTCTCAGTATTACCTGGCAACAAACGATTAAGATACATTGGGGTTTTATATTTTACATACTCATCTATATCAAAATCCTTATCAACAGTTACTCTTATACAAAGCTTATTCTCAGCAAACTGCTTAAAATCTTCAATGGATATAATTTCTGTGCCAGTATAAAATAGTTCTTTATTGGTCTTATCATCTGCTGAATTTCTATGTAGATTAATATACTTGATGTGTGATACGTTGTATGAACTATTTATGTTTGCTCCATTCGTGTTCCATGTTATTTTTACATCTGGACAATACTTCTGTATAATGTCTATCAACTCATTAAATTTGTCAGAAGGTAAACTCCCTCCCGTAATAGAAACTTCATTAAAATCATGTTTTTCTTTCAATACAATCTCACATATTTCGAGAAAATCATCATAGTCCATAACATTTTTGCGTAAGGCTTTATCAATACAATAAGGACAATTTGCATAACAGGAACCCGGAAGATTTATAACAAGTGTTTTTGCAAAATCAAGTACTGGACGACCAAATAAATCACGTATATGGGCTTCATACCCTGATTGGCCGATATCTCTAATTGCTTCTTGATAAATTTTGTGTTTTAGCTGATTCAAATCTACTGCATCGGATTCCATAATTGTTGTTTGGTCTGTTCTATCCATAGTGTCCTCCTCTCTAATTATTACACTGTTCTCTTATCTCTGATTTAATTTCGATTACTCTCCTGACTTCTACCGATCTCATGCTCTAAAACTTCTTTACACTCTTTCAGATAATCATCGAATTCCTTTCCTGTAAAGAATCTGAACATGTCATTAAAAGTCTCATGCCCATTCTCTTGATCTCTGTAAATTGAAAACAATTCAATTGCTGTCATACTTGTTTCAAAATCCTGATCATCCATAAGATCTGCTAAAATAGTATCAGGATCTCTAAAACTATGATCAATTTCCCCTTTTATCTGTTTCTCTAAAAATTCTCCATTTAACTCAATTACTTTATCTAAAAGCTCCCTTACTCTCATAAATGCTCCTCTCTAGTTATTACACTGTTCTCTTG
>PPYE01320012.1_pt1 | contig 36804 bp, 32 predicted proteins | sample 1559881 | NCBI WGS metagenome assembly PPYE01 (sample SAMN08240022, study PRJNA423297) | Human gut metagenome, whole genome shotgun sequencing project.
TTTATCTGAATCAGGATATTATTAAACTGGTAGATATTATGGAGATTGTCTCTGGTATTTTTAATATAAAGGATGGAGTATACCGTATGGACCGGAAAGAGATATTCTTTAGTGATTTTTCTCAATGCTTTGAAAAAATGCTAATAGAAAATTATATATAATAGGAAATGGCTTTAATATTGGTCATGATATACCATGTAAATACACTGATTTTTACAATTATCTTGTCGAAAAAAGACCTGATATTTTAGAAACAATGGAAAAGTTCTACTATGTTGGTAATAATTCCGACTTTTGGTCTGATTTTGAAAATAGTTTGGAGAAAGATATTGATTATGAATCGCTATCGAATCTTATTGATGAAAATGCTGTTTTTAATTGACAGAAAAGATGAGGATGGCATTATACAGTGCGCAGGCAGGATGCGGAATAATTTGAAATAGATCAATTAGAAATTTCAGACACTTGTTATTTCATCTGCATTCTTTAATATTCACTCAATCAGGCCATAATGCGGCTTTATCAGGTTTTGTCCCAATGCCGCATTATATTCAACTTTTGGCGATATCTCCACAGACATCTTGCGATTCACAAATTTATGCGATTTCAGCGTACGCAAGGTTGTCAAAACCAAACACTACCAGCTATTCAAGATAATATCATCCAGATATTAGAGTCAGTAGTCAGCATCTTCATCTAAGGATATTAGAAACGCATGTAAAATAATGCTTATAACTATTATTCCAGATAATAGCATTCCTACCATATATTGAATTACAAATACAATCATAACTTTTACTTTTTATCGTTTCCAACGTTTGTGGGTCCATAGCCACCCGGATGGCTCTTCCTTTATATTCTTTTCTAGTAGTTTAATATACTCCTGTGCTATATTTGCATTATCATTGATTGGTATACAATCTACGTAATAACAGCCTTTCGACCTTTGATTTATATGGAAATAAACTACTGCCGATGCAGTTGAAACAGCCAGCTTTTCTATTCCGGTATATACACTTGTTTCCTGATTGAGGAAGGAATATCTTTTCTCTCCATTTACTTTTTGAGGGCACTGATCTGCTAAAAAGAGATAGACAGCAGGCTGATGTTTTCTGCTCAACATAAATCTAGCTACAGACTTGGAAGCAATGGGTTTTATGCCAAACCGGGATCTTAGTTTTAATACTAACCTATTAAAAACTTTGTTTTGTAAAGGTTTGTATACCGCATATATGTCTGATTTCAGTTCCAAGGACAGGGTATTCAACATTTCCCAGTTACCACAATGCCCCAGCGATACAATTACATTTTTCCCTTCACTTACGTACCTGTCAATGATATCTATCCCTGTAAAAGTTACCTTTTCCTGCATCCATGCAGCAGGAGCAGTATATGCTTTCAATATTTCTGCCGAGTAATTAATGAAGGAGCGATAAAACTGTTTGTTAATACATTGAATCTCTGCATATTTCTTTTCGGGGAATGCCCGCGACAGATTCTGTATAACAACCTCCCTTCTGTACCTGAATACATGATAAACAAGTAAAAATACAAGGTTTGAAAAGCTATACAGGATGCTTATATGCATAGTACTGAAGCTGAATGTCATGATATAGCCTGCACCATATCCGATATTTTGAAAAATACGTTTCATACTATTGATGTTTAATATTTAAAGACAATCCCGATATTCAGAGCCTGGCTTCTCATCGAACCGCTTTTTGATTTGCACAGGTCGATAAGTCCGAACTGGTAGCTGGCGTTTATCTGCCAACGCTTACCGAAGTCAAACCCTGCGATGCTTCCTATTCCGTAATCCCAACGGTTCATTGTTGCTTTACCTGTTTCACTATCCTTTTTAAATAGCTTTTTTCCGTCCAGCTTGGCATTCATCCCAAAGCCGACAAACGGTCCGGCTCCCACAAATAACTTTCTGTTACCGATAGGCATCTGGTATATTGCATAAACAGGAACTTCCATTCCCAAATATTTAAACTTAACAGTTGAGTTATCCTGTTTCGATTTCATATCCGATGTCCTGTAATGGGTATCTATTCCCGATTGTATAGCAAAGTAAGGGTTGATGTCATACTTTATAAAACTACCCAGTGAACCTCCTGCATTCATTTCACTTTTATAATTTTTCATATCACCCCCCAAACGGAAGTTAGATAGATTTGCTCCCCCTTTGATTCCGAAAATCAGGGCTTTCTCTTGTGCTGTCAGTTGTGAGGAACCCATGAATAATGCTGCTATAACAGCCAATGATATTACAATCTTTCTCATTTTCTTGAACTTGAATGATTAATTAATCGATGAATCTTATATTTAATGTGTTACATAATCTTTGTACAGCGAATTTGCCTGATATCAATGCCTGGGGCAGCCCTCCGTCGGGATATAGGAATTGACCTGCCGGATAAAGGTTGCCGATGTTTCCTATTGTTCCTGCATAGCTTTCCACCGGGGTATTTGCTGTTGCCAGAAAAGACATATAGGCTCCTTTATATGCTCCGCAATAGCGGTTAAAGGTCGTGGGGGTACATACATCGGTCATCTCTATTCTGGCTGTCGTCTCGGGATACAATCGTTGCAATTCCCGGGAAAGTATATCCGACAGGCGTTTTTTCTCGGCTTTATATTTTTCTATGGATATAGCTTTGAGTGCCTGCCAGTAGTCGTAGTTATAATCGTTTATCAGGAATTGTACGGTCGATTTGCCTTTAAGAGAAAACCGGCTGTCGAAGCAATAATGCTCTGCTATTATTGTCTCTTTACGTTTCCCGCCTACAAAAAGAGGTTCCTCAGGCTCGAATGAAAGACAATGAGGGCGTTTGGAGAGGTCTGCATCAACGCCGAAAGCGATAAGTGTTCCCGATAGGAGTAGATAGTTTTCCGGATCATTGAAACGTTGCTCAAAATAAGGCACAGGATAGCGGTCTTTCAGCAGTACTTTCAGTAAAACGTGCATATCAGTTGCCGGTATAATATAATCAGCTTTATATGTTTTATCCGCACCTGCAATTTTAACCCCTGTTGCACATCCCGCATCAATTACGATTTCTGTTACCAGGGTTTTGAGATATAGTTTCCCTCCCAAAGAGGTAAAACGTGCGGCCATCCGTTTCATCATCTCGAGAGAACCACCTTCCGGCCATCCGCCATTTCCGGATGATCTTGTCTGAAGCATCGAAAATAATACTCCGGCTTTATTGTAACCTGTAGAAAGCGCTGTCAATAATAACTTTCGGATGACAGGTGAACAGAAGCGCCCTGCATATTCATCTACTGAATATTTATTCCCAAACCGGATGGCTTCGAGGGCTTTGGCATAAGAATCCCCAAGAGCTACAAGTTCATTTTCTGTCATCATGTCGGCAGGTTTACCAGACGGAATCATTTCGATACCCGACCAACTTCTGATGTATTCCATTAACTGCTCGATCTCTTCTTTGTCTTCGGACGAGATGCGGAGTAATTCTGCTTCCATCTTATCCGTATCACGATACAAATGATATATCTTTTCATTGTCTTTACAAGATACCAGAATATCGTGATTAATGATTTCCGTATCATCCGATAAAGCCCCGCACCGTTCCCATATTTTATACAGCCTTGAGTCTTTGCTTGTTCCCATCATCCAGTGAATACAGCCGTCTATGTTGTATCCTTTACGATTCCAACCTGTACACATACCTCCCGGCACTGAGTGTGATTCATACAGGTCGACATCAAAACCTTGTAATCTGGCATATATCCCGGCTGTCAGTCCGGATATTCCTCCTCCGATAATAATTACTTTCTTTTCCATGTTTCTTTGTTTTTTAGCAAAGGAACAAGCTATATGATGATAATGAAAGTCGTTGCCGATGAAGTGAAGAATCGGTAGGATGAAATGTAGAATGTGTATAATGGGAAATTTATACTATATTATCCCATCCACCCATTTTAGGAAATCAGGGACACGTACACGACTTACCAGTACCTCATGGGGACATTGAGGTTCGACTGTCAACTTAAGACGACTGTTGAAGTATCTGGAAATATTCTTTATCGCTTTTACGTTAGCTATACAATTCCGCGATACCCTGAAAAACATTTTTTTGTCCAACTGCCCTTCCAATTGGTCTAATGTATAGTCTATGATATAGCGTTTATTCTGTAAAGTATGCAGAAATACCACCTTGTCTTCACTATAGAAGTGCGCAATATCCACAGTTTCGATGTAGTGGTACGAATCGCCTTTCTGAATTAAAAATCTGTTCTTTGCTTGAGAGGCAAGAAGGCTTTCTATCTTCTTAAAATCGGTAAATACAGGTGCTGTCCGGTATAGGTTTTCAAATTTAGAAAAAGCATTTTCCAGCTGTTTTTCATCTATTGGTTTTAGTAAGTAGTCGATGCTATTTAGCTTGAAAGCCTGTATCGCGTGTTCATCGTAGGCTGTAGTGAAAATAATAGGAGTCGTTATATCTACAAAGTTGAATATCTCAAAACTGCTCCCGTCTGCCAGATGGATATCCAGCATAATAAGGTCGACTTCATTGTTTCGCAGAAAAGATATTGTTTGTTCAATACTTTCGATATGTCCAGCAAGTGAGTAATCTGGACGAAGTTTACCGATCATTCGTTTCAGTTCTTCGCAGGCGAACCGTTCGTCTTCTACTATCAGGTATTTTGTCATAGTATATTAATATAGGGTACTTTTACTGTGAAAATATGGTTATCGTTATCTATCTCAATAAGCTTTCCGTGCATATTGTATTGTTCGGAAAGATATTTTAAACCCATTCCTCCATTATCGACATGATTTTTAAGATTTATATTATTCGAAACCGTAAAGTAATCATCCTTAATAGCAATATCTATTACCAATGGTTTTTCTTTTGTGACGATATTATGCTTGAAAGCATTTTCAATCAATAGTTGCAATGTCAAAGGTATGATAACTTTATTTCTATGATATCCTGTCTCCGAAATGCTAAGTGTAAAGGCTTTTTCGAAACGCATTTCTAATAAAAACAGGTAAGATTTAAGGAAATCCAGTTCTTCATCCAATGTTACAGTTGGCTTCTGATTAAGGGATAATACATACCTGTACATCTGTGATAGTGCTTTTGTAAAACGGTTTGCATTATCCGGGTTGATATAAATCAAAGACGAAAGTACATTCAATGAATTAAAGAGGAAGTGAGGATTGATCTGTGCCCTTAATGCTTCGTACTGGTAAAGCAGGGCCTCACGCTTAGCTTTTTCGGATTCCATCAGGGCTTTCTTTTCCGCACGAAAATAAAACAGTAGTTCAAATACCAATAGGATGGGAATTAAACTGGCTATTCCCTGTATAAAATTGATTGTCACAGTAGACATATTTTCTTCGGGAATTCCGAAAATACGGGTAAAGAAATTGAAAAACAGGAAAAACAGGATAAGGCACAAAACCGCAACGCTTATAAGTTCGGCCAAAATCCGTAGGAGTATACTTTTCGAATAGGGTATATATCTGTTAAGCAACACTATCAGCAGATAGCAAGCTGCACACATTACCAGTACAACAATATAGTGCACGGATAATGCATGAAAGAAACCATCCCATATCTCCTCGCCTTGTAGTATCTTGGTAAATACCATTTTAAAAAGGGCAAATATGAGTGCTGAAACTAAAAATATAGTTGCATATCGTATTTTGTCTTTGGCTATCGGCATAATTTAGAATATGATTGAAAACCAAAGATATTATATTATCCGGTGAGTTATTGTATCAATTAATTATTTTCCGATGAAATGCAGAATTCGGGGGATGGATTTAATTTAATACATCTTGTTAATCCATGATCTCATGGAGTTGGTCAAGTCCCATCCGGAATCCCTGCTCGAATCCCATTTCGAGTATCTTATGCATCTCCGCTTCGCTCTTAAAAGAAAGGACAGCAGTAACTATCACTTCTCCACGCTCCTGTGAAAAAGTATATTTCCAGTGCGGTTGCGGGAGGTTCTCGTCTATCTTTCCGTCCTTGCCGATGAACCGGTCGAGGGCCTCGAACGATTCCATAGGATGGATATTGTCGAAATCTTCAAGACTGTATATCTTCTCTTCCTTAGGCGAAAGCATGTAGTAACGCCATTGTCCGCCATCGCTAAAATCCATCGACTCGGTAACCGCTTTGTAAGGCTTCGGGGCGAACCATTTTTCAAGCATAGTGGAATCCGTAAAAGCTTTCCATACCGTTTTCAGGGGGCTGTCGAATCTTGTCATTGCGATAATCTTCCTTCCCGGAAAATCTTTATCAATCGTAATTTTCTTTTCTTTCATAACATATAATTTAGTGATTATTGAAAATAGGTTATTTTATATCTATAATTATTTCATCGTTTAACACACCTCTCTTCGAAAAAGTTTTGAGAAATTTAAAAAAAAATCGTCCTTGTCTCTTTTAACCTCTTCGCAGATATGCTTCTCGAACTTGATGCCATTGGGGAACTTGCAACAAGTGTGTGCCAAGAATCTGCAAGTCTCGGCACAGAACACGTAACCCCTCTTCTATCCATTACAGGGGGGTATCTCTCGGATAAGAGAGGAATAAATAATAAAAAGTCCTCTGCAGGCTTTAACCCCTCACGGCCTTAACCGATAGATTGAGGAGGGGCTAAATGTGTTGGGTTTGTTTCTTGCAGGAAGCGAAAAAGGCATTAAACATTTAAGAGCCTGAATACTATTTATATCTTTGCTCTTTGAAAATAAAAGAAGATTTTGCGATGTTAATAACCTATCGAAAAGCAATAATAAGTGATATTCCATTTATGACGTCCATGTTATTGGATTCTTGTATAGCCTCAGGGGTTTTTATAGAACCCGATAAATTACATGAATTTCCCGACGCGGAAATATATATTAAGGGTTGGCCGGAAGAAAAGGAGTTTGGCATAATTGCCGAAACAGAATCGGGTGAATTAGTTGGTGCGACATGGATTCGTAACTTACCGGGATTAGGTCATTCTGTTCATGAACAATTGCCTGAAATTACCATTGCGGTAGCTTCTCAGTATAGAAAAAAGGGAATTGCAAGCGAATTAATGAGTAGATTATATGAAACGTCTGTTGAATATGGTGTTCCTAAACTTTCTTTAGGTGTTCATCGGGATAATCTTCCTGCTATAAAACTATATAAAAAGCAAGGTTGGGGTACAGATGGTAATTTTCAGGATTATATAATGATGAGCCGCGAAGTAACAAACAATAAGTTATAATCCAATCATTCATATAAGTTTGTCACAGATTGTAATAAGCTATTTTGCGAAGCAGCTATTAATTAAAATAACCTTCTGACAAAAACATAAAAATCAAAAATATGGTAAAACCCTTTAAAAATATGTTCAACGAACAGTTTTTCGATAGATTTACGAAAGATTTGAAACATATTATTTATGATTTCGATGCTCTCGGGTTTGTATTTCAGGTAACAGACAATGAATGGGAAGGCAGGGAATTTAAACAACGTATGCTCATATTATAAGCACTCTGAAAAAGTTTCTACCGGCAGATTACAAAGAGGCGATCGCTAAGATACTTGAACTGTTGGATTATGTAAAAAAGACATACCCTGATTTTTCGAAAATAGACGATGAAAAGTTCGGCTTAATACTGGAGTATGGGACAATTCTGGATAATTATGTAGAACAATATGGGTTAGAGGATTACGAAACTTCTATCAAAACAATTGAAAAAATCACACAGTTTTCAAGTTGCGAGTTTGTTACTCATCCGTTTATAATAAGATATCCGGAGGAAATGATGGCACAAATGTTAGCTTGGTCGAAAATGAGCATTGGAGAGTAAGGCGTCTTGCATCCGAAGGTTGCCGTCTACGTCTTCCCTGGGCAATGGCTTTGCCGAATCTGAAGAAAGGTCCTACGCTAATTATCCCGATTCTGGAAAGTCTTAAAAACGACCCTGCAAGATTTATGCATTTGAGTGTCGCCAATAATTTGAATGATATTGCAAAAGATAATCCTGAAATAGCGATCGAACTCGTATAAGAATGGAAAGGCGAGTCGAAAGGGGTAGACTGGATTATCAAGCATGGCTGCCGAACTCTTCTAAAACAGGGTAATCCGGAAGTAATGGAACTATTCGGATTGGGTGGTGTGAAAAATATCAGTATTGAAGACTTTCATATATCAACCCCCAAAGTTAAAGTTAGAGATTCGTTGGAGCTTAGCTTTAAGCTACTGAACGAAAGCGATAATAAAGCCAACATCCGTCTTGAATACGCAATTTATTATCAAAAAGTAAATAATCGCCGTAATGGTAAGATGCATAAACAGGTTCAGACTCCACTGGGTGAAGTCACTGTTTCCACTCCTTGTGATCGCACTTCCTCCTTTGATCTCCAGTTTATTAAAAAGTGAGAAATCATTTTAGCAGAAAGCGTTGCTGACCGTATTATTGGCTTATACACTTTGGGCAACAGCACCCGTCAAATCAGCGACTGGATGGAAGAGAATCTGGGTAATGGAGTTTCAGCGGATACGATCAGTTCTATCACTGACCGTGTGTTGCTCGAGATAAAAGCTCGGCGTTCCCGTCCATTGGAAGGCGTTTATCCCATCGTATGGATGAATGCGATTCATTATAAAGTCATAGACGATTCTGGTCGTGTGGTTTCCCGCGCCATTTATAATGTTCTGGGTATAGACAAAGACGGGCATAAAGATGTATTGGGCATGTATATTTCCAGGAGTGAAGGGATTAGCTTCTGGTTATCGGTTTTGACTGACCTACAAAACCGGAGTGTACAAGATATACTCATAGCCAATATTGATAACCTTAAAGGTGTCTTACCCTGATAAAGGTTGACTTAATAAAAGTTAACTTATTATGGATAAATTAGTAAGACACCGTCGTCGTTTCGATGACAATTTTAAGTTCTCTGTTGTTCAGGAGCTTCTCATTAGTTCTTGTAGTCAGTATTCTTTATGTAAGAAATATTCCATAAGTGATACTGTTTTACGTCGTTGGATTCGTACCTTTGCTCCTGAGTATAAATCTGATTTTGTTGGTATGGGAAAAAAAGTCTTATCTGAGAGTGATGAGATTCTAGCTCTCAAACTTGCTTTACGTCAGAAAGAGCTTGAGTTGAAAAAGGAAAAAATGCGTGCTGACTTTTATCAAACGATGGTTGATGTTGCTGAGGAACAGTTTAATATCGACATTCGAAAAAAAGCTGGCACCAAACGGTAAAACGGCTTGCTGGACAAACCGGTGTTGGTTATTCCGTCACCGGTTTGTGCAGGCTGTTTGGTGTTAGTAAACAAGCCTATTATAAGCATACTGATACAGTATTTGTCCGTTTGGCTCACGAGCGTTTTCTTCTTGAGTATGTTCAAAGTATCCGCATACTCAGTGGTGGTATAGGTGGTGAGAAGCTTTGGATAATGTATAAAGACTACTTCGGTTCGAGTCATTCTCTTGGTCGTGATGCTTTTTTAGATGTCCTAAGGTCACATGGTCTGATGCTTCGTAAACGTAAGAAAAGCTGCCGTACCACTGACTCCAGGCATGGTTTACCTCTTTATCCGGATTTGGTAAATAACCTTCTTATTACTCGACCTTCTCAGGTTTGGGTAAGCGATATTACCTATGTATTAACTGATGAAGGTTTTGTTTTCCTGTCTCTTGTTAGTGATGCTTATACTCATGAGATTCTGGGTTGGTGTGTGGCTCCTACCTTGGAAGCAGTCTATACACTGAAAGCCTTGAATATGGCTTGCCAAAAAATAGATAAAGAAAAAGTTGATTTGATTCATCACTCTGACAGAGGGGTACAATATGCCAGCGGCCAGTATACTTCTTATTTAAAAGAACGGAAGATAAGAATCAGTATGACACAAACCGGAGATCCCAAAGATAATGCAATTGCTGAACGGATCAATGGGATTATCAAGTACGAATTTTTAAATCATTGTCACTTTGAAAATCTAAGCCAAGCAGCAGCAAAAATGGAACAGATTGTCGAGTTTTATAATACAAAACGCCCCCACAGGAGTTTGGATATGATGACACCCGAGCAGGTTAGAAATAAAACGGGGATAGTAAAAAAACGATGGAAAAGTCATAAAGATAATTATCGACAAGCATAAAGTTAAATAAATTACTATCTTTGATGTTGGACAAAAAAAGCTCTTTTAAAGAGTATAGACAAGAAAAGACCTAGGTCTTGACAAAGGTCTTTCTTGTTCAAATATAGTTTTAAGTAAAAAGAAAGTAAACTCTTTTCAGGGACTAAAAAAAAGAAAGGTAAACACCTTTTAGAGATAAAAAACAAAAGGGTAAACCTGGAATAGGGTTAAATCTTAAACCCGTCAACCCAATATCGGAATAAAGACAAAAACAGTCAACCAAAAGCAGGTTACTACATCTGGCTTACCATAATATCCGTAAGAAATGGAGAGTATGTCCCTGGTAAACTGGGGAACTATTGCTCAATAATTGGCAATTAAATTTGGAGAACGATTTAAAATATTATAGATTTGTCGCTCGTCGGGACGGATGCTCCCGCCCCTTGCCGCTAGGCGATCCCCGAGCAGTGAGTGTTTAAGCTTAAAAACAAGCTGACACAGTTTATCTTACACAACCATTTTTCCCTATCTATTTTGTTAGTTACATTAAGGAAATCTCCTTAGCCCGGCAAATATTTTTTTCTATCATTTCTTCAAGCTCTTGTTGATCATTAAATTTTTCGCTTTCTCCTATCTCTTTTATAAAGATAAGTTCTTTAATATAACTCATTAAAAACAGAAATTCTAATTCTAAGTTATTATTTTCTCTTGCGTTTACTATTTTTTCATGATTTAAAAGTTGTCCCTCTAATCTTCTTTTAAATGCTTTTTTTCTGATCTTTTTTTTCATTTCATCAGAACCATATTCTAATGTTTGAAATATTCTATCTATTTCTAATTTAGCTTTATCATCATTATTATTTTCTTTATATATCCTTGATAGAAGCACAATTGCTCCTTCTATCCATGTCCATTTGTCATAATCCCCATCAAATTGGTAATTTGTAATTGACGTTAATATTTTTTCTGCTAAAAGATTATTTGCTAAAAGATAAGCAAAATAAGAGTTCCACATTTGATTTTTTAAAAACTCAGGATTGGTAAAATCTTCTTTCTCTATTTCTGTAACTAATGAATTGTAGAACTTTACATTTTTAAAAACTTCTTTTAAATTTTCCATAATAATTTAATCTACTATTATAATTTTTACTACCGTACCATCAGGATAATCTTTTAAAACTCCACCTATTGAACTTCCTGCTCCCCTGTTATCACTAGGATTAATATGCTTAACATCTGCACTACTTCCTCCTTCTTTAAACATAGCCATAGGCCATTCATCTCTATCATATCCAGATTTTGTATCAACCCCCTTTAATGATTCTTTCCTATTAGCATCAGTATTCGCTCTATCAATTGTAACCGTATCAGGCTGTCCGTTTTTTATAGAATCTTCGATATGTTGTGCTGTTTCTGGATAGTCTGATTTACTAATAGTAACTTCAACATCGTGTGTTGAGCTATCAACTTCTTTAATCTGCGCTTTTTTATATCCATTATGTACTAAAATCCCTTCTTCCGTCACATAATAGTTTTCATTATCCAATACCTCAATATTGTAAACGTCTACTAAATTAGAAATAATTGTTTTATTTTCAATGGCCAGGTATTCATTTTCTTTTGTCTGCAGCAAATCTCCAATCTCCATTTCCCCAATAGCCACCCACTGTCCATTGGTAAAGAAGCGGTGCTCAGGAGTCACACAAAGCGTTTCTTTGTTGGATAATTCTAAGATACACATCCGTGGAGTTGTCCTCTTTGTTGTTTTCAAAACAGGCTTATATTCTTTTTCACCCGTTGCTTCATTATAAGTAAGTATCGGTACTCCCTCTTCCAGGCTTTCGATATTTGCCAGTCCCCACCCGGTATGTACTTTTGTTCCGGCAGGAAAGCAAAGGAGTGTCATACCTTTGGCAGCAAACACATCCAGAATAAGTCCTACGGCACTGGCTTCTACCTTCTCCAGAACAGATTTTTCATCATCCGACCATATATCCCATTGTTGCTTATAAGCTCCGAATAATCCAAATCCCCGCAGGGCATTACAATACCATTTTCTTCCTTTCCATCCGCCAAAGGGGTTAAACTGTTCTATCAGTTCTTTTTTGGCAGTCTGGCCGAATATCTTTAAAAACTTCTTTGAACTTTCTTTCCATCCTTGTTTGGCCAAGCCTTTGAGCACTTCTTTTGTTATGACTCCATTAGCAGCTGTTGCCGCTCCACTTGCCTGAGCTACCATACCTCCGGCTCCTCTTCCTGCCAGAAAACCGAAAGCAAAATTTCCTAAATGTCCCAGGTTAGTCAGTGTCTGTTTACCCCATGCTTCCCAGATGGTAGCACTGGCTGTAATTACTCCGCCTTTGCTCGGACATGTCATGCAGGAAGATAATACAAGTAGCTGGTTTCCATTGATTTTAGCTTTCTGAGCTACAGTTACAGGATTCCAGATACGTGTGGCTGCTGCAGATTTACAAATCAGATATCCTGCTCCGGCAGCAAGGAGCATAGCTGCTGCAATAATAGCAGCCATTGCCCATCCCGGTCCCGGTATAAAGCAGCAGGCCAGTCCGGCTACGGCACCTGCAGCGAACATGGTGCTACCCAGGCATACGAAGTTATTTTTCAGTTGTGTATCTGCTATGGTTGCCGCTTTGGTTCCACTGAACTTTACAAAGTTTTGGCTGGTAATGGATACCTTTTTGGGCATCATTCCCTTATCACAGTTCAGGTAATGCTGTTCCGTGAGATATTGTTCTTTATCAGCCATGGTTTTCCTGGTCTTTTATAAGCTCCAAATGAATGTAATTATACATGTCATATCCTTCACCTATTTTTTCTTCATAGCTGAAGTTTACCTCTTCAAGAATCCAGCCGTCACTATAATAATCTGCCCGGGTATCGTATATGACATTACCGGATGCAGGCTGTTTAGTGCATTTCAGAAGTTCTCGTTCAATGGCTGAATCAGGAATCATTTCTCCTTTCATCTTCCTGTGAATTTTTCCTTCTTCTTGGGGCTCGCATTTTTCAAACACAATATCCAATCCGAAAGGAATTCCGGTGCCAAACTGATCCATGTGGAGAGTATCAAACTGCTGTTGATCTGCAAAACGACCGAATTGCTTGAAATAAACCTGTAGGAAATGCATGAAACTCAGATTCATTATCTCCATCTTCGGTTCTCTTAGTTCCTTTTCTTTTGTTTTTATAATTTCATAAGAAGTGAGAGGATGTTTATAAGTAAGGTATTCTTTAGTTTTTTCCCATTTCTTATTGATCTCTTGCCGGTTATATATTTTTTTCATATTACCGTACTTATCCACTCCAAAATCCAAATGCTGATAAATAACGCTTACATAATTTGACATTTCAATAATCTGGGCAACAACCGGATCGTCGTATTTGTCTATCTTATATGATAATTCGGATAGGGTGAACCGGTAAAGTTTATCTTCTTCTTCGTATTTTACATATATAAGTTCATATATACTGATGATTTTAAAGTTACTCTTTACGGATTCTACATGAGAATATCCTTCAACGGTCAATCTATATTTGAATATTTCTCCTTCTTTGTAAAACCTTATCATCCGTTGTAGCTGAGATCTTTCTAAAGCTTCCCTGCGTTTTTCCAAAGGAAGATCTTCTAAAATTATTTGTTTAGGCATGTTGTTTCCCCCTGTTAACTATTAATATTAACTTCTTCCCCTCCAATATTGACTTCTGTTTTTCCTGCCATGTTAATAGTGGTGCTTCCGACCTCCATTAAAGTAGTTGAGCTGATATTCATTTTATCTTTAGAAGAAATAGTCATAGACTCCTGAGCATTTACAATAATTTCTTTTGTGTTTCCTTCTTTTGATCTTAATTCTAACTTATCTGAGGCAAGTATTCCTATATTTTTAGCTTCTAAAGAAATTTCTTCCGGTGCATATATTCTTATCTTATCTCCCTGCATTTCGATAATACATTTATTATTGGTAATAAGAACATGGTCATCGGCTATTACATTGATGGTATCATTACCGTCTATACCAATTTTATTGTTTTTCGTTTTATCAATAAGGTCTATTCCTCCACCATCGTTCATCATGATGGTATGTCCGCTTCTTGTAGTTAAACTTTTTGTATTATTGTCGGCACCACCACCGCCACCACTTCCACCGGTAAATAGGCCACCAAGAACGTAAGGCCGATTGGGGTCACCAGCTTCAAAACCCACCATCACTTCACTACCTTTTTCTGGAATAAACACCATCCCCCTGTTCTTTGAGCCTTTTTCATCACCGGAACCGGCATCAGGTGTCATCATTCTTAACCATGCATCACTGGTCCGGTCATTTGCAAAAGGAAATTCAACTTTAATTCTTCCCTGTCCCTGCGGATCGTTATTTGCAATAACAGTTGCTATCATAGAATCTGCTGTTGGAATGGTTGCTTCAGGAGTAGGTACTGTTTGCAGACTTCCGGGTATACCTTCAAACTCACAAGAATAGTGATGTTCCTGATCAATGGTATGCGTTACACTTGTAATACGGAAAGTTCCCAGATCGCTGGCACCGGAGATACTGGCGGGCATATGTATTTTCAAAAGCCGTCCGATACGCGGATCGCATGTTTTTGATACTCCTTTTATATAGACTGTTTGTGCAGCTTTAGCTGTTTTTTCACGTTCTACCAGTTTATGTAATGAGCCGGTATCTTTGACAGGTAATGCAACCGGAGTTTTAACCAGACGTTTTTCTGCCAGTTCTATCTCTTTACTTCTACTATCAACTGCATCCAGGTATTCATTGGAATTTTCAATATTCCCGGGTGCATCTTCAGTTAACGTTTCATCCTTATCCGGCAAATATTGGTAGCGCGTAAAGTTATTGGCTAATAGTCTTGCTCCGAATTCAAAGCTGGTGATTTCTTTATCATATGTAACTTCAAAAGGTTCTTTGTCTTCATACTCACCAAATACTAAATCTCTCCCTGTGTAGAAAAGAGTTTCACCAGATATTGCAGATAAACGGCGTAAAAAAGTCCAGTCGCTTTCGTTATATTGCATCAGAAAATCCAATTGGCCGCTATAAACCGGTTTGTTATGGCATGGAAGTCTATCCATTTTGTTTGCAATTCCATCTGTAGCTTCATTAAATACTTGTTGAAGAGTCATGTTACAAAAAACATCAAGACGTTTACCCCGTTCAAGTAATATTGTAGGGCTTGCTCCTTTAATCACCAGATATCCGTGTTTACCTTCTTCTCCTTTATGAAATACATTTTGAATAATACCTCTAAACTCATAAGCCATGGCAGGCGCATTACTTTGCATAAGTTCAATGTCCAGAAATTTGCCAATAAGCTTTATCTGTTCCAGAGGATTATTCATGAAACCTTGTTGCAAAAGATCATAATCCAATACAACTTCAAAATAATGATGTTCGAAGAAATTTTGTTGTAAGGAAAGTGAAACAAATTGGAGCTCATCTCCTTCTATGCAAACACGGGCAGTAGTGAGAAGTTTTTCATTCAGCAAGCTTGTTGTAGCCATAGTATAATAGTTTTGTTGTTTTGATTATAGTAACACTTCCATTTGATAAATATTTATCAGATGAATAGTAGTTGTATAACAAATAGAATGGGGGATTTTTGTCTTACAAATATAATAAAATTTCAATAAGAACAAAAGCGTTTATCTCAATTTTTAGTATTTATATAAAACATTATCCTTAAGTTTATTTTATTTTTTCGCTTTTCGCAAACAACACAGATATAGAGTTGTATTTAATGTAAGAGACTTACGTTTTTAATTGCAGTTTGATCTTATCATTGTAACTACCCGTAATTAATTGTTAAATAGTGTAAAATCTTATATTTTACTCGGGAGTATCTTAAAGAAGACTGTATTTATTATAGAGCGATATTTAAAAATGGGTATAAATATCTAAACGGGTTTTAAGCTAAAGATGAGTAATTTTATCTTTTAAGTATTTTATTTCTTAGGAAAAGATTTTAGATCTATTTATGGAAATAGAAAAATAGGGGCACTTTTTCAGGTAGTATTTAAAATCTTTTTCCTAAAGAAATAAAAAGTTAACTCAGATTAAGAAGAAAAAGGATATCCGAAAAAGTAAAAACAGGCTTTTATCATTACAAAACGAGGATTAAAAAGGGAGTTAATCCTAATATAAAGTTTCACATCTTGTTTAGCTGGTAAAACAGATCGGATTTTTTTAGGGGCAATATATAAAAACAGTGAGTTTTAAATACTCTCAATTGAGTGGTAAAGTTGTAATCATGTATATCTACGGATCATTTATTAGTCGGCTTAGCTCCAAAAAGGAGTTGGCCCATAAAAGGTTATTCCTACTTTTAATTTTTGCATTTTCTTTTGTCTATCTTTCTGCACAAAAGGAGCAGGTATCTATTACGGGCAAGCAATTAACCATTGGTCAGGTACTTAAACAAATAGAGAATCAAACCAATTATACATTTGCTTATAGCAAGAGTAAATTTGATACCTCTAAAAGGGTCACCATATCAAAAACCAAATCATCTTTAAAAAGTATTCTAACACAGGTACTTGCTGGAACAAACTATGAGTATGTAATAAATAATAATCATATAGTCTTAATCCCGGCAAAAGTTTCAGAACCGGTTGAGGATAGGAAAAGCTCTTCAATGGAAACTACTAAAAATGATATATCTTTAATTAAGCCATCCGTTGTAAAAACGGATTCTTTTTTATTTGTACCTGCAGAATCTTTATCAACCGGGATACCTACACAAGCTTTAAAAGATTCAATCATATTAAAAATAGAAGATGGAGATATCGAAAAAGTAGGGAATTCTGTTTACTTGGTTGCATCAAATGGAGCTAAAGTTGAATTAACAGGTTGGGGGGATAAAATGAATTTAAGTGAGAACAAAAGTTCTTTTTCTGCTAATAAAGTTTTTGAAAGAAGAACACCTTGGGTTGGTATTAAAACTAATCTTCTTTATGATCTGACGAGTTCTATAAACCTTGGGCTTGAATTTGGTTTAACTTCCAGAAATACGTTAGATGTTTCTGTAAACTATAACCCCTGGACTTTCTCCGATAATAGTAAACTAAAACACATATTAATTCAACCCGAATGGCGCTATTGGCTTTGTGAGTCTTTTAATAAACATTTTCTGGGTATACATGCCCAATATGCACATTATAATGTAGGTAATATTAATGTTTTTAATAAGAATATATTAGAAGACAGATACCAGGGAGATTTATATGGTGTAGGTTTTAGTTATGGCTATCAGAAGTATCTCTCCCGCCGTTTTTCTTTAGAAGCTACTATAGGTGTAGGGTACAGTTATTTAAAATATGATCGTTATGATTGTGTTAAATGTGGAACCTTAAAAGGAAGAGAGAGTAAAAATTATATTGGAGTCACTAAGTTGGGGTTATCATTAATTTATATGATAAAATAACTATCAATAACTATTCAGAAAAGCAATGAGAAAAACAGTAATTACAGTAATATTAGTTTTAATTTCATTACCATTTTATGCCCAAGGCTATAAGGGAGAAATAAATCTGGATGTTAAGTCACTTACAGAAAAAAATGATAGTTTATTGATTCATCTGGATATTGAAGTATTAAATGAGGTCGTATCAAGTTGCAGCTCGATGCGTATTACACCGGAATTAACAGATGGAAATAAGTCTCTTATTTTACCTCATGTTTTGATACGTGGAAATAACAAGAGGCAGATGGATACCCGATGGAAATCATTAAAAGGAAAAAAAGCTGTATACGATGAGCCTTATAGCATAGTTGAAGTTAAAGGAGAAGGACAGAAAACTGTAAATTATTTAGTAGAGGTCCCTTATGATATGTGGATGGACAATGCCGTTCTGCTTGTGCATCAGGAATTAATAGGATGCCGCAATGAACATCGTCTATTTACAGCCTCTTTAAATAAAAAAGTGGATATGCAACCCCGCTTGCCTTATGAGCCGAAGCCATTAGTAGCTTTGAGTGAACCCGCTCCAGAACAGAAAGTTAAGAAAAAGCAAGGCCAGGCTTTTTTAGATTTCCAGGTAGGTCGTTCAGTTATATTACCTGATTTTCGTCGGAATCCTGAAGAACTTCGTAAAATTAAAGAAGCATTCAGGGAAATACAATCTAACCCTGATGCTGTAATTACCGGTTTATTTGTTGAAGGATATGCTTCCCCGGATGGTTTATATGCAACAAACGAGCGCTTGTCAAGGGAAAGATCTTACTCACTCAAAGAATATATGAAAGCTAATTTCAACTTACCCGACCATATGTTTAGAGTAACGAGTATACCGGAAGATTGGGAAGGGTTAAGGCTTTTGGTGGAAGAAAGTAATATTGACCGTAAACAGGAAGTATTGGATATTATAGACAGATCTGAAACTAATCTGGATGCAAAAGAATTAAGATTAATGAAGATCGCAGGCGGAGCGATATATCGCCAAATGTCCAGAGAAATGTTTCCGCAATTAAGAAGAGTAGAATATCAGATCGATTATTCGGTAAAAGATTATAATGTTGAAGAAATAAAATCATTGATTGGTAAGAAGGATGAACTTTTGGGACATCGTGAATTCTATATAGCTGCTCAAAGTTATGGAGAAACCAGTAAAGAATACAAGGAAATTTTAATGGAACGTATACTGAAATTTTATCCGAATGATCCTGTTGCCTTGAATAATGCTGCTGCTGTGATGATTAAAGATGGTGAATATGTGACAGCCAGAAGATTTTTAGAGAAGTTAGAAAATGTTCCGGCTGTTATGAACAACCTGGGAGTGATTTATTTGCAGGAAGGTAAATTGCAAAAAGCAGAAGAATTATTTAAACTGGCTTCCGGGATGGGTTTGAAGGAGGCGCAACATAATCTTCACGAAACCCAGCTAAAGCGTGAAGACAACGTCAAAATGGAGAGATATAAAAAACGCTGATTAAAACTCTTTATTTAGGACTATAATTATATTTTAAGATATTCATCTTCGTTTGTATATAACTTTAAAGTGCTAAACAGGCTGCTTAAAGTTAATTGGGTAGTTATCATCAGATAGCTGCCCTTATTTTTTGTTATAGTGTTATTAAATTATTTTCTGTATACTTGCTCAAAAGAAACAATAATGTGCATTTTTAAGTAATAATCTTTTGTGGATTAAATGGTTTAATTAAATTTGCACGCTGATAGTAAAAAAGTATTCAGGCGTGAAGCTACTTAAAATTAAAGAAATTACTAATACCAAAACTAATAAAACATGAGTTTTAAAATTGTAGTATTGGCAAAACAAGTTCCCGACACCCGGAATGTTGGGAAAGATGCCATGAAGGCCGACGGAACTGTAAATCGTGCGGCATTACCTGCCATCTTCAATCCGGAAGATCTGAACGCTTTGGAGCAGGCACTTCGTATAAAAGACCAATATCCGGGCTCAACAGTTACTATGTTGACGATGGGCCCTTCCCGTGCAGCAGATATTATTCGCGAAGGATTATTCCGTGGAGCTGACAATGGTTATCTTTTAACAGACAGAGCTTTTGCAGGAGCTGATACGCTTGCTACCTCTTATGCACTTGCTACTGCGATTCGTAAGATAAAAGATTTTGATATTATTATCGGTGGTCGTCAGGCTATTGATGGAGATACTGCCCAGGTAGGCCCACAAGTTGCTGAAAAATTAGGCTTAACTCAAATCACATATGCTGAGGAGATACTTGAGATTGGTGACGGACACATAAAAGTAAAACGCCATATTGATGGCGGTGTTGAAACTGTAGAAGGTCCACTTCCTATTGTGATTACGGTAAATGGTTCTGCTGCACCTTGCCGTCCGCGTAGTGCTAAGATGATTCAGAAATATAAGCATGCCAAAACTGTTACTGAAAAGCAGCAGGGTGATTTGGATTACACTGACCTGTATAGTAAAAGAGATTATCTGAATCTGGTTGAATGGAGTGTTGCTGATGTTATGGGAGATGTTGCACAGTGTGGTCTTTCCGGTTCGCCTACTAAAGTGAAATCGATACAGAACATTGTGTTCCAGGCTAAAGAAAGTAAAGCACTTTCTTCGTCGGATAAAGAAATTGAAGAACTTATTGTTGAACTATTAGCTAACCATACAATCGGATAATATTATGGAAAACTTATTTGTATATTGCGAAATAGAAGAAGGCATTGTGGCAGATGTGAGTCTTGAACTTCTTACTAAAGGTCGCTCGTTGGCTAATCAGTTAAATTGCCAGCTCGAAGCTGTTGTTGTGGGTACTAATCTGGGAGATATTGAAAAGCAGGTTCTTCCTTATGGAGTAGATAAACTTCATATTTTTGATGCTGAGGGGCTTTACCCTTATACCTCACTTCCTCATACATCGATATTAGTAAAGCTTTTTGAAAAAGAGAAGCCACAGATTTGCCTGATGGGTGCAACTGTTATCGGACGTGATTTGGGACCACGGGTTTCATCAGCTTTAGGAAGTGGTCTTACTGCTGACTGTACTTCTTTGGAGATCGGAGACCATGAAGATAAAAAAGCAGGAAAAGTGTATAAAGACCTGTTGTATCAAATACGCCCTGCTTTCGGAGGAAATATTGTAGCAACAATCATTAATCCCGAGTGCCGTCCTCAAATGGCAACTGTTCGTGAAGGTGTGATGAAAAAACAAATACTTTCTCCTGACTATAAGGGTGAAGTTATAAGGTATGATGTGAAAGATTATGTATCAGATTCTGATTTTGTAGTTAAGGTAATCGAGCGTCATGTAGAAAAAGCGAAAAATAACCTGAAAGGATCACCTATCATTGTTGCCGGTGGCTATGGTGTGGGTTCTAAAGATAATTTCCAGTTATTATTTGATCTGGCTAAAGTATTAAATGCAGAAGTAGGAGCAAGCCGTGCTGCAGTAGATGCTGGTTTTGCGGAACATGATCGGCAGATAGGACAGACCGGTATAACAGTTCGTCCGAAGCTTTACATAGCCTGTGGTATTTCCGGACAGATACAGCACATTGCCGGAATGCAGGAGAGCTCTATGATCATTTCTATAAATAATGATCCGAACGCACCTATTAATACAATTGCTGATTATGTCATTACAGGTACTATTGAAGAAGTTGTACCGAAAATGATTAAGTTTTATAAACAAAACAGTAAATAAGAAATGGCTAATTTTTATTTAGATACTCCGGAACTCAAACATCATTTGAACCATCCGTTAATGAAAAGAATAGTTGAGCTGAAAGAGCGCAACTATGAAGATAAAGATAAGTATGACTATGCTCCTGTAGATTTCGAAGATGCAATGGACAGCTACGACCGTGTACTGGAAATTGTAGGTGAGATATGTGGAGACGTGATTGCCCCTAATGCAGAAGATGTAGATCATGAAGGCCCAAGAGTTGTAAACAATCGTGTGGTATATGCGAGAGGTACGGCTGAAAACCTGGATGCTGTTAAGAAAGCAGAATTGATGGGAGTTACTATGCCCCGTCGTTACAGTGGTCTGAATTTTCCGATCACTCCTTATATCATGATAGCTGATATGGTATCGCGCAGTGATGCCGGTTTTGAAAACTTATGGGGATTACAGGATTGTGCTGAGACACTTTACGAATTTGGTAATGAAGACCAGCGTAAACGATATATTCCACGTATATGCCAGGGAGAAACCATGTCGATGGATTTGACCGAGCCGGATGCCGGATCCGACCTGCAAGCTGTAATGTTGAAAGCTACTTACAGTGAAAAAGATGACTGTTGGTATCTCAATGGTGTGAAACGCTTTATTACTAACGGTGACTCGGATATTCATCTTGTTCTTGCCCGTTCTGAGGAAGGAACAAGAGACGGACGTGGACTTTCGATGTTTATTTATGACAAAAGAAATGGTGGAGTAGATGTTCGTCGTATTGAAAATAAGATGGGTATCAAAGGCTCACCAACTTGCGAACTCGTATACAAAAATGCGAAAGCAGAACTTTGCGGTGACCGTAAGTTAGGCCTGATCAAGTACGTAATGGCTTTGATGAATGGAGCACGTTTAGGGATAGCTGCACAATCTGTAGGTATTCTTCAGGCAGCTTACAATGAAGCCTTGGCGTATGCAAAAGACCGTAAGCAGTTTGGTAAAGCTGTTATAGAATTCCCAGCTGTATACGAAATACTTTCTCTCATGAAAGCAAAATTGGATGCTTGCCGTACACTGCTATACGAAACATCTCGTTTTGTTGATGTATATAAAGCTCTGGATGATATTTCAAAAGAACGCAAGTTAACTCCCGAAGAGCGTCAGGAACAAAAACTATATGCCAAACTTGCAGATGCTTTCACACCGCTTAGTAAAGGTATAAGCAGTGAGTTTGCCAATCAGAGTGCTTATGATTGTATACAGGTTCATGGCGGTTCCGGTTTTATGAAAGATTATGCTTGTGAGCGTATCTATCGCGATGCCCGTATTACAAGTATTTACGAAGGAACAACCCAGCTTCAGGTTGTGGCTGCCATCCGTTATGTTACAACCGGTGCATATCTTGCCCGTATTAAAGAATATGAGGCAATGCCTGTAGCTCCTGAGTATGAAGGTTTGAAAAATCGCTTGATTGAGATGGGAGAGAAATATGCAGCCTCAGTAGCTAAAATAACAGAAGCAAAAGATCAGGAACTTCTGGACTTTGCGGCACGTCGCTTAGTAGAAATGGCTGCTTACATTATAATGGGGCATCTGATGATCCAGGATGCAACTAAAGCTTCCTGTATGTTCCACGAGTCAGCTCATGTATTTGTTCGTTTTGCAGAAACAGAAGTTGATAAACATGCTTTATTTGTAGAACGTTTAGATAAAGACGATTTGGCATTCTATCGTAAATAATAAAGCAAATAACAATATAATTGAAGCATCCTTTGCAGCATGTAGCTGTTAGGATGCTTTTTTTATTCCTAAAAAGAATAGGGAAATTCCTATGTATAAATAGAAAAATAGATAACTTTTCGGGATATTTTTTATCATATCTTTGTTGCATATTAAATGAAACAAAATAGTTGTAATTTATGGATATGAAAAAGATATACACAGTTTTCTTAATGGTGACTTTACTGTGTGCAAGTTGCAGCACAGTACATTACTTTAGTCCGAAAGCAATAGGGTAGGTAGAAGTAGGGATGAGTAAAGAAAAAGTTTCCGTGATTTTCGGTCAACCTCATTACCGGCATATGAACGGGCCGCTTGAAGAATGGGAATACAGGTATGAAGACGCCACTAAAGGAGGTACGGATATACTTATTGTACGTTTTCATTCAGGAGTTGTGGAAAGTCTGGATTCTTTTTTCAAACCCAATGCGCCGGAGGTCGTACCTGCACCTGAAAGACCAAGACCCCGCCCCCCTCATTCTCATTGAATTAGAAAGAGGATTTATTAAAACCTATCTTAATATAATTTCAATATCTCTTTAAGTAATCTATAAACCCTTTGATATCCTCTTCAGTGGTATCAAAGGAGGTTACCAGTCTAACCTCATTTTCCTGTTCATTCCAGAAATAGAAAAAGTATTTTTCCAGCATGTAGTCAATCCATTTCCGGGGCATTTTAAGGAATAATTGATTTGTTTCGACTTTCTGAGTGAACGTTATTTCTTCAAATTTAGCTAACTCTTTGTATAAAACTTCTGCCATATTATTTGCATGGCTGGCATTTTTAAGCCAAAGACTGTCTGATAAATAAGCAGTGAACTGGCAGGAAAGGTATCTCATTTTGGATGCCAGCTGCGTTGTTTGTTTTCTATAAAAAGCGACTTCTCCGAATAAGGCCGGATTAAATACAATAACACATTCTCCCATCATTAACCCATTCTTTGTACCTCCGAAACTGAGTGTATCTATACCACATTCTACAGTCAATTCATTAAATGATGCATTTAAAGCTACAGCAGTATTTGCAATACGGGCACCATCCATATGTACATACATCCCGTGTTCGTGGGCTAACTGAGTAATCGCTTTTATTTCTTCCGGAGTATATATTGTTCCTAACTCCGTAGACTGAGATATATAAATAGTTCCGGGCTGTGAATGGTGCTGGTCTCCAAAACCGTGCAAATAAGGAAGTATTAACCGGGGAGTTAGTTTTCCATCCTTAGTAGCTATAGGGCGCATTTGACAGCCTGTCATTTTAGCGGGTGCTCCACATTCGTCTACAAAAATATGAGCTGTCTCTGCACATATAATAGAATGATAAGGACGGGTTAGTAACTGAAGTGCAATTGTGTTGCTACCTGTACCGTTAAAAACAAAAAGTGGTTCACAATCCGATGTAAATAACTCTTTTATTTTTAGAGTGGCTTCTGCTGTCCATTTATCATCTCCATATCCTAAAGCATGGCCTTGATTAGCTTTCATTATTGCCTCCATAACTGAAGGATGAACGCCGGAATTATTATCTGATGCAAAACTACGCATGTTATTATCTGTTTTTCCTGCAAAGGAAATAAAAAATAATAATAAGGTCTACAATATAAATTTCTATTTTGATTTTATGTGGCATATAATATTGATTATAGTCCTTTTAGATGAAATAAGCAATAAATAAATTGTATGTAATATTTTAATGATAATTTTTTTTATAAGTAAATAAAAGATGAAATTTAGACTTAACTCTTATATTTATCATTCCGGAATATATAATAAAATTATTGAGGTTTATTTTCCATAGTGGATTAAAACCAAATATATCTAAAATTATCTATATGATATTATATTAAATAAAAGGATGTCAATAAGAATATTTTTTTATTTGATAAATTGTGCTTTTGCTTTAAAATCACCTTGGGTAATTTCAATATGTTTTGGCATAGTGGGTGATTACTGACATAAAAATACTTTCTATAATTTCCTTGCCGAATATACTTCTTATGAAGAGCTGTTATTTGTATATTTATACACAATGCTTTTGTAAGGCAGAAAAAATATGAGATTTGGGTGCTAATACTATCGACGTCCTTACGTTGTCGAATCGACATGAGGACGTGGGGACTTATGACGTCCTTACGTTATTACCAACAACGTAAGGACATCGTTATGATAACGTAAGGACGTTGTAACTATCCTCGTAAGAACATGGATGATATATATGTAAGAATATTCCTGTATGCGGCCTGTATTTTTGAATATACAGAATATGCATACAGGAATTTATCTGTCATTTACTGCATTTTTTCTTTTAAATGTGCAATAGTAGGATTTGTAAGGAGAGTCAGAGTTTATGCGTTAGTGTAATTATTCGTGATAATAATAATCCTCCAATATATTTATAATATTTATTTTTATGCCTATTGTATAAAGCTACTTAACTCTTGCTTTTAGTATTTCTTAGTTGTTTTTATAATGATAATCCCTTCTTTGTCTTTTGCGTCATATTGAGCCATGGATTTTGCATCCTTTATCACTGATATGCTTTCTATTTGTGAAGGCTTTATGTTTTTGATACTTTCTGCTTCTTTTCCATCTACAATATAAAGAACATTTTTCGGAATAGAAGATTCAATATTTTCAGAAGTTGTATCTTTAGCATCGGATAATTTAAATTGTACCGGCACTGTATATTTTACAGCAACGGGTTGTCCACGTTGTTGTCCCGGATTCCACCTGGGCATTGTGGATAATACGCGGATAGATTCTGCATCTAATTCCGGTGATACGCTACGTACGATCTCAATATTACTGATAGATCCATCTTTTTCAACAGTAAATTGAGCTACCACACGCCCTTGAGTACCATCTTTATGCGCTTTTTCCGGATATTTTATATTATCAGATACAAATTTCATAAACTCTTTAACACCTCCGGGAAATTCCGGCATTACTTCTACAACGGTGAAGACTTCCCCGTTTTTTTCTATACTCCTTTTGGGATTGGCACCTGTTCCTTTGTATTCTGTAGCTTCTGTTTTCAAAGCCACCCGAATATCAGTATTTGTTTTTGTCAGCATAACTTTCGATGTTTCCATTCCTATAAAAGAAATGAAGAGTATATCAGTAGGTTTAGCTTCAATTTTGAAAAGACCGTTCATGTCAGTTATTGTGCCGATGTTTGTATTTTGAATAATCACATTTGCGCCTACTACCGGTTTCCCGGATTCGTCTATGACACTGCCTGAATACATGGTGGGAGTATTCTGAAAAACTTCATTGGTTATTTCAGCACTCATACGCGCTACAGCTTCTATGTTGCTAATCAGCAGTAATAAAGCCGTCAAGGGGAGGAACAAAATATATTTTGTTCTTCCGAAATAATTTGTTCTTTTTTTATTCATCATCATAATCCTGTTTTTAATTGGTAATACATTAAAATTATTATAAATATTTGCTGCAGCCTTATGATTTGCTATACTGAGTAAATGATATTGATAACTTTTACTGTCATAGCCTGATTCTACGACTTTGCGATCGGCCATATATTCAAGGTTACCTCTTACTTCTTGTTTTAATAACCAGATAAATGGATTGAACCAACAGATGATACAAGTTAATTCGCTGAAAATAACATCGAGCGAATGACATTGGCGTACATGGGTTCGTTCGTGCATTAAAACTTCCTCAAATTGTGGCTCATTCAGAGCCTTTTTACTAAAGAATATCCAGCCAAAGAAAGAGAAGGCTTCTAGTTGATCTTTGTTTTGGAGCACTCTTATCGAAGTTCCGTTTACAACATCTTTTTTACATTTTAATGCCAAAAGACCGATACTTATCAGCTGACTGATAAAACGGATAAATAATAAAATAGCCCCTATTATATAAATGTATTTGATGGCAGTGAGTATATAATTACCTGATGGCAGCGCTTGCGTACTTTGTGCCGATATTTCGGGGATAACGATAGTCGCATATAACGTGGCAATATCATATATGGGCTCATTGCTTTTTATTAGTTGCTCGAAATTAAGGAACGGATATAAGAAAGATATTAAAAGGAACAATAGAAGAATCATTCTTCTCAAATATAAAAAAGTATCTTTACGGAAAAATAAGCGGTAGAAAGCATAAAACAACGTTATGGCTACATTTACTTTTAAGAAATAGATAAGTTCGGGAGGTATCATAAAAATCAGGTTAATCAGATGTTATCTAACAAAGAACTTAAATTTGAGAATAATTTATTATTTGATATTAAAAAGGATAATCTTTACTCTTGTTTCCCTTTTTGTATCATATCAATAATATCTTTCAGGTCTTTAGCAGAGATTTTCTTTTCTTTGGCAAAGAAAGTCACCATCTCTTTATATGAGTTTTCAAAATAATTACGTACCACTCCACTCATGAAAGTCCGTTTGTAATCCTCTTCTTTTATCAACGGAGTATATTCATAAGTATTACCAAACCTCTGTGCTTTCACATACTTTTTTCTTTCAAGGTTCTTTACCACAGAAGCTACGGTAGTATAAGGAGGTTTGGGGTCTGGAAAACGTGTAAGGATATCTTTTACGAAACATGCCCCGATCTCCCATATATAAATCATAACTTCTTCTTCTTGTATAGTTAGCTTTTCCATGATAATGATGTAATTACGATGTTTTCGCAAATCTACGAAATATTCGTAATTAATGGTTGATAAAAGAGATAATTAATGTTAATAATGTGTTTTTTGATATTAATAACCATTTATAAGTTGCAGGGAGAGGCATCCTTCGGAAACTTTCTCTTTCTATAATTTTTATTCATGAAAAATCTTTGATACATTTTAATAAACTTTCTATTTATAAATCTGTTTAAATCAATAAAAAGCATTAATTTTGCAACTTGATACTTACGTTTAAAAAAATCTATGGAGCTCAACTTACTGACAGCTATCTCGCCGATTGATGGCCGATATAGAAGCAAAACAAAGGCACTGGCCTCTTATTTCTCAGAATATGCACTAATCAAGTATCGTGTTCAGGTAGAGATAGAATACTTTATAATGCTTTGTGAACTTCCTTTGCCTCAACTGCAACAATTTAATAAAAGCTTATTCGAACCGCTACGCAATATATACCTTAACTTTTCAGAAACAGATGCTGGTCGTATAAAGGACATTGAAAGCGTAACCAATCATGATGTGAAGGCAGTTGAGTACTTTATAAAAGAAAAGTTTGACGAGCTTGGTGGGTTGGATGCTTACAAAGAGTTTATTCATTTCGGGCTTACTTCACAGGATATAAATAATACTTCCGTTCCTTTATCTGTAAAAGAAGCATTGGAAGATGTTTATTACCCCCAAATGGAAGAGTTGATAGCTCAGTTGAAAGAGTATTCAAAGGAATGGGAAAATGTACCGATGCTTGCAAAGACACATGGACAGCCGGCTTCTCCCACCCGTTTAGGAAAAGAAGTAATGGTATTTGTTTATCGCCTGGAAGAACAACTAAAAGTGTTGAAGAACTGTTCTGTAACAGCGAAGTTTGGTGGAGCAACCGGTAATTATAATGCCCATAAAATAGCTTACCCTTTTTTTGACTGGAAGAAATTCGGAAACGACTTTGTTGCTCAGAAATTAGGCTTGAAAAGGGAAGAATATACTACCCAGATTTCTAATTACGATAGTCTGTCTGCCATATTTGATGCCATGAAGCGCATCAATACGATCATGATCGATATGAACCGTGATTTTTGGCAATATATCTCTATGGAATATTTCAAACAGAAGATAAAAGCCGGAGAGGTGGGTTCCAGTGCAATGCCGCATAAGGTAAACCCGATCGATTTTGAAAATGCAGAAGGCAATTTAGGTATTGCAAACGCCGTATTTGAGCATTTAGCGGTAAAGCTTCCGATCTCTCGTTTGCAGCGGGATTTAACAGACTCGACAGTATTACGTAATGTCGGAGTACCTTTTGGACACACTGTAATAGCCATTCAAAGTTCGCTCAAAGGACTTCGTAAATTATTGCTCAACGAAACAGCAATTTACAACGACCTGGACAATTGCTGGAGTGTAGTAGCCGAAGCCATACAAACCATATTGCGCCGTGAAGCATATCCGAACCCGTATGAAGCTTTAAAAGCGTTAACCAGAACTAATCAGGTTATAACAGAAAATTCAATTAAAGAATTTATAGATCAGTTAAACGTAAGTGAAGAATTAAAAAATGAATTGAGAGCTATAACACCACATAATTATACTGGTGTCTAATATTTTGCTAGGGAAATAACGAATTATTAATTTGAAAAGAGCTGCAAAGACGTTATATCCAATAACGTCGGGAATAAATTTGAATTATTAACAATAAACTCAAAACGAAAAATAGGCCGTGAGGTCATTTATTAACAATCTTATTTATAAATAACAATGAGTACAGACAACGAAATGTGGCGTGACAACTCCGAAGAGAGCCAGGACGCCGGCCGTGATGGTAACAGGTATTATAACCGGGATAACAATTACAACCAGGATGGATATTATAACCGTGATAGAGGAGGAGATCGGTATTCCCGTCCTTCTTATAACAGATATAATAATGACAACCAGTCCCGTTCCTCTTACAATCGTGATGGGAATGAAAGACCCCGCTTTAATCGTGAAAATGGTGAGAGAAGACCAAGAATAAATACAGGTAATCGTCCCCAACGTTCTTATAACAATGATGGTAATGAAAGGTCATACAACCGGGATAATAATAATGGCCGCTATGAGAGGTCATATAACCGGGATAATAATGACCGAAATAATCGTCCTTCATACAACCGGGATAATAATTATAACCGTGAAGACAGACCATGGAGACCGAATTCTCAGGATGGAGGCGACAGACCAAGATTTCGTAAACCTTCCCCAAACAGTTCGGGAGGTTCTTACAACAATGGAAGCTCCTATGGTAACAGGTCCGGAGGAGATATGGAGAGACCACGACGTCCGCGCTTTAACCCTAACCCGTCAAGAGGAGGGCAGTTTTCCGGACGTCCCAGACCGCGTACTGATGGATATAATCCTAATGATAAATATAGCAAGAAGAAACAAATAGAATATAAGGAATTATATGTAGATCCAAGCGAACCAATACGTTTGAATAAATATCTGGCTAATGCCGGTGTATGTTCACGCCGTGAAGCTGACGAATTCATAACAGCAGGTGTTGTATCTGTAAATGGTGAAGTGATTACAGAATTAGGAACAAAAATTACACGCGGTGACCTGGTTAAATTCCACGATCAGCCTGTAAGTATTGAGAGGAAAGTATATGTACTGCTCAATAAGCCAAAAAACTGTGTAACGACATCTGATGATCCTCAGGAAAGACGTACGGTGATGGATTTGGTGAAGAATATTTGTAGTGAAAGGATTTATCCGGTAGGACGTTTGGACCGCAATACGACAGGTGTTCTTCTTTTGACTAATGATGGTGACCTGGCTTCAAAGCTGACTCATCCTAAATTTATGAAAAAGAAGATTTATCACGTGCATCTCGATAAGAATCTGGCAGCAAGTGATATGGAAAAAATCACAGAAGGTATCGAGCTTGAAGACGGAGAAATACATGCAGATGCAATCAGCTATGTAGGCGATAACGATAAAAAACAAGTTGGTATCGAAATTCACTCAGGTAAGAACCGTATTGTAAGGCGTATATTCGAATCACTCGGATATCGTGTGAATAAGCTGGATCGTGTTTACTTTGCAGGTCTTACTAAGAAAAATCTTCGTAAAGGAGATTGGAGATTCCTTACTGAGCAGGAAGTAAACTTCCTTCGTATGGGCTCTTTCGAATAAATCATATTTAAGTGGCTAAAACAGTTTAAAAATCAGGTAAGAGATAGGATTTTTTATCTGATTGTTATTGAAAGTAAAAACAAATATTTACTTTTGAACTGTTTTAGCTGCTTTAAAAATAATATATAGTAATACAAATATAGAATATAAATGGAAAAGATTAGTAGAACAAGAATTGTAGATGTGCTAAGTTCGGAAGATTTTGGTGCGAAGGTGAATGTAAAAGGATGGGTGCGTACTCGCAGGGGTAGCAAACAAGTTAATTTTATTGCACTAAATGACGGTTCTACCATAAATAATCTACAAGTTGTTGTTGATGTTGAGAAGTTTGATGAGGAAATGCTGAAGCTGATAACTACCGGAGCCTGTATAAGTGTAAACGGAGCATTGGTAGAATCAGTAGGCCAAAATCAAAAAGTTGAGATGCAGGCACTTGAGATAAAGGTGCTTGGTGCGGCAGACCCTGCAACTTATCCTTTGCAGAAAAAAGGACACTCGATGGAATTTCTTCGTGAAATAGCCCATTTACGCCCGCGTACAAATACATTTGGTGCAGTTTTCCGGATTCGTCACAATATGGCGATTGCCATCCATAAGTTCTTCCATGACAGAGGATTTTATTATTTCCATACTCCTATTATCACTGCGTCAGACTGTGAAGGTGCAGGTCAGATGTTTCAGGTAACCACTTTAAACCTCTATGATCTGAAGAAAGATGATGTAGGCTCGATAGACTATAGTGAAGACTTTTTCGGGCGTCAGGCCAGTCTAACCGTTTCCGGACAGTTGGAAGGTGAACTTGCGGCAATGGCATTAGGATCAATTTATACCTTTGGTCCTACTTTCCGTGCAGAAAACTCTAATACTCCAAGACATTTAGCAGAGTTCTGGATGATAGAGCCCGAAGTTGCTTTTAATGAGATCGAGGAAAATATGGATCTTGCGGAAGACTTTATAAAATACTGTGTTCAATGGGCTTTGGATAACTGTAAAGATGATATCCAGTTTTTGAACAATATGTTTGATAAAGGTCTTATAGAGCGCTTAGAAGGAGTACTGAAAGATAGTTTTGTGCGCCTTGCTTATACCGAAGGTATCAAAATACTGGAGCAGGCAGTAGCAGACGGCCATACGTTCGAATTCCCTATTTACTGGGGAGCTGATTTAGCATCGGAACACGAACGTTACCTGGTAGAGGATCATTTCAAGCGTCCGGTCATTTTAACCGATTATCCGAAAGAAATAAAATCTTTCTATATGAAGCAAAATGATGATGGTAAAACAGTTCGTGCAATGGACGTATTATTCCCTAAAATCGGAGAGATCATAGGAGGATCACAGCGTGAAGAAGATTATGACAAGTTAGCTCAACGTGCGAAAGAAATGCAAGTACCTACAAAAGATATCTGGTGGTATTTGGATACACGCCGTTTCGGTACAGCACCGCACTCCGGTTTCGGCCTAGGTTTTGAACGTTTATTATTGTTTGTTACCGGTATGGCAAATATACGTGATGTTATCCCATTCCCACGTACTCCAAATAACGCAGATTTTTAAAATCTGATTAAATAATAGTTGAAAAGGCGGCTTATTACTAAATATGCCGTCTTTTTTATTTAAATGAAAGATTTACAGATTGTTATATGTGTATTATTTAAATTCAAAAAAGTTATTCATATCATTGATAAAATAAAAATATTTTTGTATATTTGGTAGGTGCTGTTAGCATAATGTGTATGATTTATGTTTTTATTTCAGTACGATTATATTAACTTAAAATATATTTGGTATGAAAGCACGTTATTTATTTACCTTTATAACAATGATGTTGTTTGTGGTAACCAGTGGCATGGCCCAGAAAAAGAAAAAGAACTTCGAACCAGCCAACTTACAAGGCGTTTGGCAAATGTGTTTTTACGTATCTGAATCTCCCGACGCCCCAAGTCAGCTTAAGCCGGGTAATACATTTAAAGTTTTAACACCGGGAGGGTATATCACTAATTTTACGATAATTCCTAATCAAGGAGCTATCATTACCGGGTACGGTAAATACGAACAAGTAAGCGATAATCTTTATCATGAAAGCATTGAACGCTCTATTCATTTGCCTGTACTTAATAGCCAGGTAAACCAGTTGCAGTTTGAAATTAAAGATGATAAAGTTTTGCATCTCAAATTTTATATTGAAAAGGATCAATTTGGAAATACAGTAGATACTTGGTATAACGAAACCTGGACAAGGGTGGAAATGCCAGATACATATCCTGTAGATCTTGTAAGATAAATCAATTTCTGGTTTGCTTAGTTAATAAGTTAGGCCAAATAGAATGGGAGTGATGTCATTTACTTATGATATCAACATTACAGAATTCTAAAAGATAAAAGTGTATATTTCTTAAAATTGAATACTTGAAAATAACTTCATATATGAGCTAATGTGAATATTTTAAAAGGGGTTAACCAGATTTTGGAACCCCTTTTGTTTTATATCAACTTAATTGTCTTTATTATTGTTTTTGTATGAGTTTTGATGTTATCCCCATATCTGTTTCAATAGTCACAATATAGACTCCAGAAGGCAGTTCACGGATATAAATTTCATCAGAGTTGCTTTCGAAGGTTTTCCTTAATACAGTAATACCAGATACATTGGTCAATGTTATATTCTTGATAGTTGCATTTTCTGATTTTACATGTAGTATATCATCTGCCGGATTGGGATAAATGAACAGGTCTTCTTCCAAGTCGGATGATTTTTCATCTATTGTAGATGTTAATGATCTTGTAGCAGTGGTTGAAACTCTTAGGCTATAGCAGTATAGAGTATCATAAACTTTATTTGGATTACTTACCCCCACAAGATACTTTCCTGCAGGAAGGTTATTTAGAGATATTGATTCATTCTCCGTGTCCCATTTGTAACTGTGCCCTATCACCTTCCAGGAAGGATCATATACAACCAGATTATAATTTGCCGGCAAATCTTCTAATGTAGCGTGAATATTAGAGGTTTCTGTTAATGTGAATGTATAAAAGTCTGAATCCGAAGGACTACTGATGCCTGCATAATATGTCTGGTTGACATTGATAGGGTATGCTGAACTTCCTAATTCATTCGGTTCGTAATTATTTACACAAGGAGAAACAGGTGCTGTTAATCTTAAATTATAGCATTTTTCTAAGTCATAGGCTCCGTTCTCCCCATAAACATAAATATAATATGTACCTGCCGCCAGATTATTATATTCGATTTTCTCATCAGCAATGCCGGAATTATAACTCATACTTAGCACACCAGAAGAATCTAATAGGAATAAAGTATAATTTTTAGGCAGATTTGTTAGTGTTATTACGATATTTCCCCTTGTACATAATGTAAATTTGTAATAGTCCCGGTCTGTTGAACTCCCAATACCTGCAGTATAAGTATAATTGGTAGTAATTTTATATGCAGAGGCAATATCATCATTTGGTTCGTAATTATGAATTCCCGAAGCTGCAGGAAGAAGAGTAGTAAAACTACTTAAAGTATAGCCTGAATACGGAGATGATGAATAGTTGGCCCTTACTTGCCATGTGTAGCCAGTTGCTGATTCTAGTCCTGTGAAATTGTATCTGGTTACAGTTAATGAAGAAGAAACTGTTGTCCATGTACTGGCCGAATTTTTTTTATACTGTAGAGTATAACTTTGTGCATCGGGAAGAGGTTCCCATGATATTGTTGCTTGATTACTGTTGATCTGTAGAAGTTTAAGCCCTCCAGGTTTAGCAGGAGCTGTAGTTGTTACTCTCAGGTTATAACATTTTGAAACGTCATAATTACCACCATAACCATACACGTATACATAATATGTGCCTGCAGCTAAATAATCTAGGATAACGGTTTCATCAGCAGTACCTTTTGTTGTTCCTATACCCAACTCACGACCAGTTGCGTCATATACTTTAAGTTCATAATCTTTCTGTGGATTTTGGAGGTTTACCACTACATCCTGTATAGTCGCTAAAGTAAACTTATAGTAATCCCGGTCAGTGTGATTGGAGATACCAGCACTGTAGGTCGTATTGGTGTTAATAGGGTGAGCTGCCTCCATAGTCTCATTCGGCTCATAACCCATGACACAAGCAGATGGAAGAGCTTTAGTTGTGAAGCTGGAAGCTGTATAAGCAGAACTGCTGCTCGATGAACAATTTGCTCTTACCTGCCAGATATATGCTGTAGCAGGTGACAGGCCAGTTAGAGTATAGCTTGTAGTGGTAATGGTACCTACTGTGATCCAGGTATTGCTTGAACTTTTTTTATACTGCAAGGTATAGCTTTGAGCACCACTTACAGCATTCCATTTTAATGGAGCTGAACTTTCTGTTATATAATAATAATTAGAACTTAATTCTGTTGGGATAGCACAGGTAGCACTTGTGCTTTTGGGTTTTATTCCTATGATAGCTGATTGGTTTGCTGTATAAGCGGCATCTATATTATAATATGCGGAATAACCTCCCCATCCCCAATTGAAAGACATAAATCCGTTAGCTTCATATCCGTCACAAACCCAGGCATGACCGGCTTCTCTAGTTCCTCCACTATAATATACAGGACGTTTATTGTCAATTTCGTATTTTAAAATACTTTTCCATGCTTCATCACTACCAGTTGCGGATCTCGTTATCATTCGTAATCCTGGATCATACCCGAAATATTCTACCAAGACTTGTGAAACATCTTCGCTATATGCAGCACTACTAAGATAAGTATAATCTGTCTTCAAAGCGGCACCGCAATGATACAATAATTCAGCCCTGGCGTATTTATTATTTGCCGGAGAACTGTATTCATATTTATTAAGCATCTCTCCCCACTTATACACAACCTTCGTCAAATCGATAGACGGAACATTGTATTTTTTTGTTAATGTTGTATAAGCCTCAGTAGATTTTATTCCCGAACGTGGATAATTGTGATACTTCATAATCTGAGCTACAGCTGTAGCTACACAACCGGCAGCAACCTCTTGCCCATTGTCCTTAAGCGGAATAGCACTGCCATCCTGTGACCATGCTGTTTTAATTAAGTTGTTTATACTCGGAGTTCCCGGCTGTATAGGATTTATACCTGATTGAAGGACTTGCCAATTGGATGCAACTTTTTCATTCGGAGTTTCTCCTTTTGAGATAGCTTCTTTCATTCCCATACGTACATCTTCCATCCATCCTTTGAAGTTAGGTGGTAAATCATTAGGATCGTAGCTTCCTTGGAGGGAATATCCGATAACGGGTACATTCACATCATCTGCAGAAATGATAATAAAACCGTTGTTATTACCAATATTAAATACATAATAATAGTTCTCAGCTTGTCCGCTTCGTAAGAGAGTTTGGTTTTTATCAGTATAGACCAGTTTCAACAGAGGTGTACTTCGTAAAGTTGTAGTCCCCGACAAGAAAGTTTGTGCGACATTTTGTGCAGTCTGTATATCAATCTGTTTTGCAAACAGGAAAGAATAAACAGAGAGTATGCTAACTAGGGTTAGAATAATTTTCTTCATAATTATTTTATTAGAAGTTTATTATAATTTGAAAATTAAGAAAAATGATAATTTAAGATATAGACCTGTTTTAATTTTATTTAATAATGGTTTATTGATTTAATTTTGATAATCTTTTTCTGTCAAATTTGATATATTTATGTTCTTTGACAATTAAGTAGTCCAAAAAAGGTATTCTTGATCTGAACAGGAAACTCTTTATTATCAAAATCTAAACAGGTACTGAATGCTTTTCTATAAAATGAATAGATTGTATCTATCACAAGGTATGAATGTGTGGATAATTAGTAGTTTAAAATTTTTCCAGTTTCTCATAAATAAATTTGAATTAGTTAGTAAATTAAATAAAATTTTATCTGAAACACGTGTTTTGGAATATAAACAAATATGA
>PPYE01000250.1_pt1 | contig 36802 bp, 42 predicted proteins | sample 1559881 | NCBI WGS metagenome assembly PPYE01 (sample SAMN08240022, study PRJNA423297) | Human gut metagenome, whole genome shotgun sequencing project.
GGGAACTTAAAGTCCCGTTTCCAACTATAAATCCGTCGCCGTTATTATGAGAATAATATCCGGCTGTTGGTTCTAAATTTTTTTTACCGCACACAGTGTTGTAGCCGTTGCAGAGCAGAGACCATCCGCCTATCGCAACCGCTCTCTCACCATTTACAGCATTCGAATAACCGCCTAATGATACTGAACAAACTCCGGGGACCACCCCTTGTCCTCCTATGACAGCAGAGTAGCCGCCTTCTGCACTTGTCCCCTCCATCACATTTATCAGCTTTTTATCGTTGACATACTTTTTTGTCTTATCTACTAGCTTTGTCAGTGCTGTCATTCCTAAAATCTTTGTCGCCATCTATATCCCTCCAGGTTTAGTTAAATAAAGCCTCTACTTCTGCAGCTGTGATTTCCTGCAGTGCGTCGTTCTTCATATATCCGCTTAAGTCTATAGTCTCGCCAAGAGCGTCCCACGCTGAGCCTGTCCATGCAAAATTTTGACCGTTCTTATCAACAACGTTCCATACATCTCCAACGGTATTTCCTGTTGTCGGAAGCGAAGCATATGTATCCTTACTTCCCTTATACTTGTATACGCTTGACACTTTGTTGTTTACATATGTTTCTGTTGCTAGTCCTGCCTTTGCAGCTGTAATTTTTGAATCAACCTGAGCCGATGTCATTTTCCCGTCTGCGCTCGTTTTAACTTCATTAATCGCCGCAACTATAGTCCCTTTTGCTGTTGTGTTAAGGTCTGTCAATGCACCAATACGTGCATCTAATCCATCAATAATTTCTGCTTGCCCTCCTACTATCGAAGCAGTTGAATCCTGATGTTCGTCTATTTCGTTAATCGCTGCCACAAGGTTATTTTTTGCCGTTGTCGTCAAGGTTGTCAATGTTCCTACATCAGTTTTTGCCGCTAAATCCTTTGTCGCATTCGTAACTGTAGTAGATACCTGTGAACTCGTCTGATAGCCACTGTCGTTTGTAAGCTGACTGAGTTTGGTTGGTATCGCTGCCGTTACCGCCTTAATCTTTTCTACTAACTTTGTTAATGCTTCCATTCCTAAAATTTTTGTTGCCATGATATTACCTCCATATTTTTATTTAATATATTTAATTTATTTTTTTACTTATTTAAAATAATGCGCTTACCTCATCTGCAGTAACCTCAACAAATTCACCAGTTATAATACCGGATGTATTGAAAATCTTTAGCAGATTAATTTCCAAGTTTTCATTTGCAGATTCACTTCCCGAATAAATAACACTAACAGTTCCGTCAGGTAGCAAATCATTCTCTGCGTTTAATGTAATGGTCCCGAGATAGATATTTATAGTTGTCAGTTTCGTTTCGTCCTCTATCTCCATATAGCTGTTTGGCTTTCCCTTTGCTTCTTTAAGACTGTATGTTACGGTCACATCTGACGCGCTCAATTCCCCGGATAAATTATCCGTGTTGAGTATGTATGAAGCATAACAGTATTTTTTCTCTTCTCCGGTTTTGTCCTTTACCCCTGAAATTTCTAAGATTTGAGACGGCAGGGTAAAAGTTCCGTATGTGTCATCTGTAATTGTTATAGGCGATATATTATATCCCACTATCCAATTGCCGTTTTGCCATATATTAAATTCTTCTGATTTTGATAACGCTTCTCCCATCACTGCCTTACTGGAGTTATTCCCTTTATCCATGCTCAATTCGTTAATAGCATCTACAATGCTTGATTGATTATTTGTATATAATCTCTCCAACTGACCCACATCTTTAAGATAATATCTATCGTCTGTAGAATCATATCTAACTATCTTATATTTTCTAAATTGCAGACTTTCACTTTCGCTGTTACTGCCTTCGCATATTTGCACAGCATTTTGAGCCAAACTTTCCGCAACATCTCCAATTGCCACAGAATCAAGTCCTGAAGCTATAGACCCATGTCCAATCGCTACACTGTCATTTGTCCCCTCTGCTCCTGCGCCAATTGCTATTCCATATTCTCCGGTGGAGCCTATACCGCTTCCAATTGATATACTGCCGACTTCTCCGGCTTCCGCTCCTCCGGCTATAAATCCCCCGTTTGTAACCTTATCCGCCTTTTGGGATAAGTTGTCAGTGACACTTGTCATATTTTGATTGACTTCATTCACAGCTTCAACCACGTTTTCTTTAGTCGCGGTAGTCAAATTCTGCGTATTTCCTATTAGATTTATTGTGTCCTCGTCTGTGTCAACCAGTGTGTTTATTGCTTCTGCTATACTGGTTACATTAAGGTTAATATCTTCTATGCTCCCAATCTCACTTTTATCTGCCTTTAAATTTATTTGGTTAATAACCTCAGTTCTTAATGCAGTAACATCAGATATTTTCGCCAATATTATCCATTCGGTGAACTGCGGAGCGGAACTTTCCAAGCCTGAAACATTTCTATAATACGTTGTCCACTCGCCATTAACATTTTGGTGAAGCACCTGCAAGAGATTTGTAAAAACTGGATATACCTCTATCGCAAACCAATATGTGCCGCCGCCCCCTAATGTTCCGTCAATAGCGCCTCCCCCATAATAAAAGCCCGGTGTTAATATTTCATCGGGCAATTTCGCTGTCTTCTTAAACAGAGACATATCTATTTTATTTATTTTATCCTTAACTGTGCTGTCGTCGTAGTCTATATCCTCCGCTCTGTGTCTGTCTGCCGTTCCGTCTATATGGCTGTTGTACCACCCCATCAGATTTGACAGATTATCTCTTATAACCGTCCACCAGTAGCGCAATTTCGTTTGACCGTTATAGTTTTCGTTTATACTATGCTTTGCCATTTTATCACCCTTTCTTTTTCGCAACAAAAAAACACCCTATTGGGTGTCTTGACAAATATTATTTGTGTGATATAATATAGCCAATGGAACAACTGTAAGGGTACGGTTATTCCGCTGCAATTTAGAGTTGAGGGAATACCGTCCGCTATGGGCGGTTATTTCTTTTTAAATTTAAATCCACACACTCCATGTGGAGTGCGACCATGTACATAATACTTCTAACCTTAGTAGTCATTAATTTATTTAAATCCACACACCCCTGTAGGGTGCGACATAACCGCCAATCGTCCATTGGCTTTTTTTATTATATCAAATGTGCCTTTTTATGTCAATTTTTTACCTCCTTTCATATTTTATTATGTGTGTTTAGTCTGAGCAGATGGGATAATCTGTCTTATCTCGCTTTATCTCAACTTCACCCGGTGTTACATTTTTCAACGCCTGTGATACAAGTTCTAATACCGTATGTGTTCTGCCGTATGGTATTTTTGCTTCCAAAATTGCGTCAAAAACTTCTCTGCAATATGGATATAAGCCCTCCGGTATCTCATCATCACAAACGAACGGAACACGCTCATTTTTTTGTAACATAATTATCATCCTTTCTATTTTAATATATATAAAAAGAACGCCCTTTCGGACGCTCTTGTTTTTCCATCCACGCACCCCGTAAGGGGTGCGACTGGAACTGGACAGCAGTATTTGACGGCGGCAAAGTCATTTAAATCCACGCACCCCATGTGGGGTGCGACGTTGTGAACTTATAGCTCATAAAATGACAGGTAAAATTTAAATCCACGCACCCCTTGTGGGGTGCGACTATTCAAGTAATGGTATAAAATTTTTATGTGATATCATTTAAATCCACGCACCCCTTGTGGGGTGCGACAGCAAAAATATATAAGAGTTATATACTTTTATTCCTATAATTGTTATATTGTTACATAATACTTAAATGTTTAATATAAAATGTGTTTATAAGAATGTTTCTTATTATATATTTTTGTAAAAAAGTGGTGCGAACCTCCCAGGGAAATCATGTGAGCATATGATTCGCACCACTATATTATATCATTGATTAATTATTATGTAAAGTCTTATGTTAGTTGTTTTTGTGTCTCTCTAAGTAATTGTGTCACATCACTAACACAATCAGACAATATACGGTACAATGATGTATACCTTGTGTGCTCATGCACGATTGATGACATATCAGTTGGCTTTTCACAATCATATAATTCATTTAAATCCACGCACCCTACACGGGTGCGACATTATTAAGCATACTTTTCCGATAGATTGTATTTTATTCTTTTCAAATCGTTGCAACACACTAATATACTAACTCCAAGTCTGTCTATTACTTTTACCGCTGCTTGATATTCGTCCTCTGCGACATACATATCTACCTGTGCCATCAACTCTGTCAGAGTAGTTGCCTTACGCCTTATATTGTTAATTAATTTCTGCGCATCATTATTATCGGGTATATCCACATATAATTTCTTTGACCATTTTAACTCATTATTTGGCTTAAGAATTTTAAAACAATCCTGTATCGGTACACCCTGTATCATCTGCGCAAGTTTTTCGACTCCTCGTCTGTTAATAACGCACAAACTGGAAATCATTCTGTCAATTGATGGGTTGTTTCTTTTAAATTTTTTAAGCGCTTCGCCTTCCAACAAGTAATAATCTCTATTGCGTTGGAGCCGTCTTACATAATAACGTATCGTATTTGCGTTTAATCCTGTCAGTCGTGCTATGTCCTGTATTGTTATAACCGGTTCTCCATTATAGTATTTTGGTGTAATTTCTTCTGCCTTAGATTGCTGTTGTTTAAAATATGTATTCACTAGCTGCCTTTGCACTTCCCACGCTAAATCATCAGTAAATGATTTTACCAACATTAAATACCCTGATTCTGTTACTACAATGCCACCCCTAGGGCTGTTTATTCCAAATGTCCGACTTTCGGACATTTGCAGTTTATAGTAGTCTTCGCCTTCAATAAAATGCCCTTTGTTGTCATTAAATCTTTTTCTTGCTGTTCCTTGTGGTCTATTGTGTACAGTGTCTATATCCCTCAAAGTTACTACCCTTTTCCCTTGGTATTCTTTCAACGATAATTGATGATTATTAACCGTAATTGCATTTTGCATAAAAATTCCTCCTAAAATTTCTATTGAAATTCCAGAAGAAATCTGATATAATAGATTTATCAGAAATTCTTCTGGTGCTTGAAACAGACTTGTGTCTTTTGTGGGAGACAGTCTGTTTCATTTTTTTGTTTCCGAAAGTAACATTTGAATACCTCGTCGTATTGCTTCGCCTTTTGTTATGCTGTTTTTATTGCAATAATTTTGCAACTTTGTTTCCGTTTGTTCATCAAGACGAATACTATAACGAATAACTTTAGGCTTATCTGCTTTCGGTCTGCCTGTTCTTGGTGACATTACTTCACCTCACTTTCTGTCACACCTTTATTATACTTTATGCGTGACAGAAAGTCAAGAGTTTTTTTAAATTTTTATATCTATTATATAAATTTTTTAATTTGGACCCCATTCGGAAACAGAAATATCTGGTATAGTAATATTACCACCCATAGTTGATTCATATGTTAATAATCCATTTGATTTTCCCATAATTGTTATATAGTCGTTTTCTAAAATTCTCATATTAGCCGTTTTAGCTTTAGGCACTCTGCAAAAAATAATACTGTCATAGTCTCCTCCAATAGCAAGACGTAACTGTGTTTCTGAGGTTCCCTCAATAACTTGTATTACTTTACCATAAAATTTCACCTTTTTACCTATGTAATCATTTGGAGTACGTGCAAGCTGATTATATGTAATACCTGTTTCATAGCTGTTTAATTCTGCTTCTTTGGCTGCTTTTTCTTTAGCTGCCTTTTCCTCTGCCGCTTTTTGAGCAGCTACAGGATCAACTGTTGGCGCCGGCGTAGGCTTAGCGGTTGGAACAGGTTTAGGAGTTGCAGTTGATACAGATTGACTTGCCGCCAATTTTTGTTCTGCGTTATTGTCAGAAACAGAAACAGCTATAATTATAGTTAATACGACAATAAGCAAACATATTGACGATATCATAATTATTTTATCAATATTATTTTTCACTATATCTATCAGCGAATTTGTTTTCGGTTCATTTCCTGTTTTAATAGAATATCCACAACTATCACATTTGTTTTTATCCCCGACATAAAAACCACAATTAGGACACTTTTTTATAGATTGATTTTCCTCTCCCTCCTTTAACTCACCACCGCATTCATTACAAAACTTTGCGCTCTCCGGATTTTCAGTTCCGCATTTACTGCATTTCATTTTTCTTCATCCCCTTTATTCTATATTTTTCTACATAATACCATAATTTTCTTAATTTGTAAAGGAATTTTATGACATGTTCTCTAAATTCACATTTAATACATTCAGTAAATCATTAATTCATATTATAAAAGACACCCTGCATTGGGTGTCTTTATGGTTAATTATATTTTAATAGCGGCTCAATTTCGTCTACGTATGTGTCGTAGGGGATACAACGCCGCAAATTAATAAAAACCATATACCAAGTTTTACCGTCAATTTCTAATTCAAGTTTATCGTTCATGATTAATTCATCAACATTTGTCTTTAATCCTTTATTTTCTGCTAAATCAATTATATATTGTGCGGTTATATAATAAATTTCATTATCAAGTATTGTGTAATTTTTTAAATCTACTGGTGGTGTATATTTACTCTTCATAGTATCTTTATCAACCCTTTCTCCAATATAAGCTGTATTATCAGTTTCGTCATACTCTACTGTTTCGCCAAGTGCTTCGCTTACTGCCCGTAAAGGTAAATATGTAATATCATTATATAAGAAATTATCCGCTGTAACAGTTTCACCATTAACAACTACATTTATATCGTTTTTCAGCACGCTGATATTATCCCAAACACCGTTTGCTAAACTTCCAATTGATAGTGTACAAATCGAACCAATTAATAAGCCGCAAATAAATTTTTTCATAATTAACACCCTTTCGCTATATATTATTAACAATATATCATACAAAATAAATATATGTCAATACCTACATACCTTTCAACGCATTTATTTGCTCTTGTAATGATTGTATATCATCTTTTGTTGCTATTTCAGTGTTCTTATAATACCACGTTCCATTCATAGAAACTTTATTCGAAAGTGTTGTCAATAATTTTGAGTTATTACAATAAAATGTTACTCCGTCTATATCATTATATAATTTAAATATTTCAACACCATTATAATAAGTCGCTAAATCGCTATGTCTACCGTCAGGATTACTAACTAATCCGTGTAACTGATTATCACTGTTATAACTCTGTATTCCGTTGCCGTCTATAACGGTTCGTGTCTGTCCATTTTCACCCGTCATAAACACACCGCATATAGTTAAATTACCGTTGTCGTCCATATATAGCGATTTTTTGCCGCTTTCGTCAAAAAGCTCAAATACATATTTACCTAATTGTGGATTTAAGCCCGATTGATAGCGCAGTGTTCCGTTTCCGTCATACATTTGTATCAAATTATCCTCTATTTTAAGTTTTCCATTCTCTGACATTATGGTGATTAAGTTAGTGTATAGATATGTCGTTGCCCAATCGCTTCCGTCGCCGTGTCCAAATACTCCTATCCAGTTCCAGCCGTCGTCACGACTTTTGTCAGCAACTCCAATCTTGATTTTACCGTCTATTATTGCAACAGCGTACATTCCGTTAGGGGATACGAACATTGCTCCCGTTTCATACTGCGCTATTTTTTGGTATTCTCCGTTATTTTCAACAGTTACGTCCTCATTTTTCTTCATAAATTCAAGAGCGCTTGTTTTTAACTCTTGTGCTGCTCCGTTCTTTCTTAGCCTTAAATACTGCGATGCGGCAAAAGACGTGTTCCATCCTTCCTGTATAGTTATAGACGGTCGTCCGGCTTGAAAATTATTCTTTTCCGGTGCTTTTGGGTATGTGTCTACCATTATCACCCTTTGTTTTGAGGTTATTCCGTTATCCCTGTCTACCACTGTCACCGTATCCCCTAAGAATATTTCCTGTTTCACCGACAAGTGTTTTCCTGTGACCGAATACTTCGGCACGTCCGCCCTGTCTATATTATCAGGCGAAAATTGATACTCTGCCGCGCTTCTCAGGTCGTCTGCGTCTGTTATTTCGTCAAAGTTGCAGAATGCTTCATATTCTCCAAAAATATCATAGTTAGGACTTTTTATATATTGTATCTCTCCCAGCGGCAAATCATCTTTTCCATATGGGTACAGTTTTGTTATAACACCATACGTTGTATATTCAATCTTTATATCCCTGGCGTTGTATTTCGGGTCTATCCTGACCCCTCTGTCTTTCCCCAATTTTCGCACAAGTGCAATCTTTCTGTTGTCAATATATATTTCGCTGTGTATTCTGTACTTGTTAAGTGTCTCCATAAGTATATTAAGACAGCCTACCGGCGTAGTTTTTGACTGCTCAAAAAAATCTATACTGTCAGTCACAGGTTCAAGCCCCAACGCTCTGATTTCCTGCTCCGTAAGCACTGTCACATACGGCGTCGTTGCAAAAATACCCTCCACGATTTTATTCGCAGGGGTATTTATCATATCGTCTATATGTTGTATATGTGTTCTGCAGGCGTCCTGCATTAATGTTGCAGCAGATATATGCTTCCCTTCAATTCGTTTTATTCTGAAGTATTTGCCGTCATAACCTACAATTCTTTCCGGCTCCACAATCGCCCACTTATCATCACCGTTCGGCAGGTCAAATTCAATGTCGTTTTCCCCGTTAATTGTCTGTCTGATATGTATTTCCTTCGCATTTTCTAAAAATCCCAAACGGTCCTTTCCGCTATAATCTTTTGTGTCTTTGTCATATACTGCTATAAATTTCATTAAAATTCTCCTCCGTATAAAAGTTTATGATTATACACAAACTTCAGCACGCCCTGACCTCCGGTGCATATAATCTTTATTGTATTTTCTCCTGGCTGTAGTTCAAAAAAATCTCCCTCACATATCTCGGGCATAATAGCTTTTTCGCAGTCAATAATTATATTAGTTTCAGATTCGGGAATTATCCGCACCATCACCCCATTGACTGTTACATCAAGCATTTTCACAGCAGAAGACAGAGACAACTCACATCTAGGCCTTACAGGTGCTGAGCCATAATAAATCATTGTATTTTCTGTTGTTCCTGCCTGAAAACTTATTTCGTTTTCGTCTCCCATTCCTATGGGTAAATCACAGTCCAAAATAATGTCGCTGTCCAGCGGTATCCCAGAACTGTTGTACCTCCAGTCGTTAAACGGCCGGCACCTAAATTGTACAGTAGCTTTGCTGTTTTTATAAAGCTCTATTTTCATATCATCTAGGTCAACAGGTTTTGCTATCCACTTTACTGTTGGCATATCATCAAATATAAGCTCTCCATAACCACCGCTTAGCCAATTTACCAGCTTAGAGGCTGAACGCTGCAAAGCGATATTATCAGGGCATATCATCTGAAATTCAAGTTCAAGAACTTTATCTTCATAATATAATCTGCCCCCTGTTTCCGATAAGTCAATATTTCCGTCTCTATACTGAACCTCCTCATCTATCTGCTTTACCGGAGGGGAAAACGGCCTTCCAACGGTCTTTACGATTACGCCAATATCATTACTGTGTTTACCCCTAAATGTTATTCCATGTCTCATTTTTAGCCTCCTACTGCTGTTGCCATATCGGTTAGATATTTTTTACTGTACAATATATTATCGGTCGTGTCATAAAAATTATTTGTATTTTCTTGATTAATTGTTACACTCGGTTTTATTTCCTTAATAGCAGCTTCTATTCTGCTCGCCATATTATCCATGTTGGAATTTATACTATATTCCAGCGGTTCAACAACAGAGGCAACTTTTAAATTTGCTTCTTTTGTCTGCTGTAATATGTTTGTCTTTTCGTCTTCAAGCGCCTTATATTCAGCTTCCATTTGCTTTATTATGGCGTTGTTTTCCTGCTCTATCTGATAACGCTGTTCGTCTCGCTCTATTTCTTTGAGCTTATCTAATGCTTCCTGATACTTTTGTTTTCCCTCTATCGTGACAGCATTCTTATATTTCTCAATATCTGACAGGGTTTCAGCCTTATCTTCTGCCCGGTCTTCCACTTCCCAGGATTCTTCTAATGCTGACAGCTTGTCGTCGAGCAAGTCCTTGACCTCGTCCATACGTTCCTTAGCCATATCCAGCATTTCGTCATATCTATCCTCTGTGGCTTTGTATAATTCAAGCCGCATTTCGTCAGCTTGACGGCGAGCATATTGCTGTTTAGTCGGGTCTAGGCTCTCATCTTGCGACCATTTTGTGTATTCATCAATTTTACGCTGGTAAAAATCTGTTGCACTGTCATCGTGCATAAAATCCCAGCCGTATACTCCGGCTTGCTTCTCATACCAGTCTGCGTCGTCTTCCCATTCGCTCAATTTGTCTCTGACCGCGTCATAACTTTTTCTGTCCAGCTCTGCTTCTATTTTAACCTTATAAGCGTATTCTTCATCGGTCAATTCTCCGAGCCCTGCAAAATATTCCTCTACTTCTTTTCTCTGCCTATTAACCGCCGCTATAGTGTCATCAGCTGACATATTGTTATACTCTTTTTCATTATCTATCCAGTCGTCCGAATAATCCAAATAACCGTCTAAAAATTGCTCTGTGTAATCAAGCCTTGTGTCAAAATAATCTTCCCAGGTGATTAATCCGTCCTTTGCCGCTTGAACATTACGCTGGTTTACCGTCTGCCAAACAGCGCCCATGCTTGTACCCATTTCGCCCCAGTCGTTTATACTGGCGTGTAAATCAATATACGCCTTAGAGGCAGCATTTGCGTCGTCAATAAGCTGCTGGCTGTACTTATGTAATTTTAGTGTTGCGTCTTTCCATTCCTGCGTGTCGGGTGCGAAATTTTCATCACGGTATACGGCGAGGTTATTATAGTATTCTTCCTGAGATGTCCAGCCCATATCAAGAGCAAATTCCATTGATTCCAGGTTTTGGCTCCACATCTCTCTTGTATAATTAACTATTTCTTCCTCAATCTCTTTTATAACCTCAGCGTCAGAAGCAAATTTCTGTTTCATTTGGTCGAGCCATTCAAGCTCTTCCCATGCCGGAATTATGTTGTATGAAGTTTTGCGTATATGTTCCCTGTCAGACTTAGCGTTTTCCCAGTCCTCGTTGTTCTTGCCGCTCGCATAGCGTGGAATTCCCGCGCCCGACATTATTTGTCTTGTTTGCTTTGCAGTATAAATTTTATCGTGTAATTTTAAATCTATTGGAACGTTTTTGCCTTCAAAAATATATCCAACACCATCGCGTACAACAAGTTCCCTAGGGTCTGACACTCCTTTTTCATCATTGATAATACCAAATCCGGGTTTGGCGTCCATTGTCCCTTTAGCTGTTATTCCGTTTGCTAAAGCATTTGGACTAGGCAACCCCCCTCTTACTACTGTATTTATTGTTATTGTTTTAGATGATGGTATTGACCTAATTGCCGAAGCCACTTGATTCGCTACTGGACTTGCGTTATCGCTTGCTGTAATTGAAGTGTGATGTGACTGCGGAATTCCATTAACAGAACCAGTTGCATTATTTGCAGGCGCGCTCGCTCCATCACTTGCTGTAATATTTGTATTATGTGAATCAGGGATATTGTTCACTGCCTCTGTTGCATTATTAGCCGGTTCACTAGCTCCATCGTTTGCAATAATTTGTACTGTTCCGGTCTTCCCATCTATATCAGCAATTTTATTGCCAACCTCATCAAAAATTTCATAGTTACCGTCAGCAGTTACTTCCACCCTTGCCGCGCGTCCGTCCAAATCTCCGACCGCACTGTTTATTTGTTCAACAGTCGGTGTCGCTCCGTCTGCTACCTCTAATCTGACCTGTCCTGTTTTTCCGTCTATCTCAGCTATTTTAATACCTGCTTGATTTAACACGTCATAGTTTCCCTCTGCATTAACTGAGACAGTAGCGGTCTTGCCGTCAATTTCAGAAATTTTATTTCCGGCTTTGTCCAAAACCTCATAATTCTCTGTTTTGGTATTAAGTTTTATATCAACACGCTTTCCATTTATCTCTTGTAACTTACCGTCAACTTCTGTAATTGTTGATATATCACCTTCTGCGGTAATATGTATACGTTGATTATCAGAAAGTACGCCCATAGACCTAGCAAGTTCATTAGCTTGTTCTGTTACTACCTCTAAACCGCCGTTAGTTGCCGCCGCACTCGCTATATCTCTAAAACCATTCTTTATAAGTGCGGCTCCTACCGCTGTATCTTCTGCGCTTGCGTTGAATTTTTGGCTTGTATTTATATATTTATCAACAGTATTATTAATGTCTGCGCCATTCTCAATTAAAGCGGTTCCGGCACTAGCTAATGATTTAGATATATCATCTGCACCTGCCCCGGCTTTTGCGGCATTGCTGGCAAAGTCGCTGAAAAAGTTGCTTATACCATTATCACCGCTTTTTGCTACCTGGGCTATATTTTTAAATCCCTGCTGTGCAACAGTTAATTGCTCTGTTATGTCACTGGCAAATTTGTCAAATCCCATTTCTTGAGTATAGGATTTCACATCACCCAAAGCTGTTTTTATTCCGCTTAAAGCCTGAGAATATTCACCGTTCGCAAGCTGTTCAGGCACTAAAGCACTTGTTACATCTGCAACGCCCTTCACAGCTTCCTTGTATTGTTCCACCTCTGCACTGGATTTGTCAAAATCAGCAGATAAATTGTTGACCTCTGTCTGCGCGTCGCTCAATGCTGATTTTAAATATCCAATACCCTCATCAATATTAGCGTTGCCATAAGGGTCTGTCAAAGCATGAGCTTTTACTTTATCAGAGACCCCCTCAGCTTCATACATTGCATTTAATGTCTTTTCGTAACTTTCGGCTAATTCATTTTGTTTCTTTATATATTCATCTCTCGGCATACTTTTTTCTGCTGATTTTAGTTCATTTTGCTCTGTCCTATAATCGGACATGATGTCCTTAGACTTTGCGAGTGCCGATGAGTATTTGTCAACCGAATTTTGCGCTGTCTGTAATTGATTATCATAATCTTTCATGTTGCTGACAGCTTGACTAAAGTCGCTTTCATTAATCTGTTGCTGTAGGTCTCCGCGCTGACCTCTTAAATCGCTTGTAGCCCTATTACCTAACTTTTCTAGTGTTTTATTTAAATCACCATCATTTGCAGTTAATGTTATATTATATTCTTGCTCAACCTGGGCTTTTAGTTCTTCAAGTTTCTTTTTTGCTCTGTCTACCTCTTCCGTATCAGTAGAAGTTTTTATTGTAGTTTCAAGCTGCTGTGCTTCCGACTTCCACCCCTGTATCTTTGTATATGTATCTAAACTCTTTTTAGTAGCCTGAATTTGTTCGTCGGTAGCCTTTACAACGTCGAGTTGGGCGTCATGATATTCTTGATAAGCTTTTACACCAACTACAGCCGCCGCACCAACAGCCAAAATTCCACCAGCTGCCGCTAGGGCTACAGGTCCCATACTAGCTAATGTTGGTGCCGCAACTCCTAATTTCCCCAAAGTTTCAACAAAATTACCTACTCCCTTTGCAGTCCCGGCTATTACTTTTGCGCCTGCACCCATACCAATAAGCCCGGTGCCGATATTAATAAGTCCTTGCTTACTGTCATCATCCATATTAGCAATATCCTGAGCAAAATCTTTTATTCCGCCGGATACATTCTTGATTGTCGGTAAAAATGTTTCCCCAATACCGCGTGCGGCTTCAACCAAATTATTTTTAGTAACTTGTATTTGGCTTGCTGTTGTCTCTGCTTTGGCGTCAAACTCATTTTGGAGCGCTGTTCCATCTTCCCATGCAGTGTTTGCCCTTTGCAGTGCTGAAACCATCTTGTCATATCCGGTTGCAAGAGCTTTCATTGCGTCGCCTTCCCTAACGTCGTTTATGCCTACGTTTTGCAAATCGGATATTATATCCTCGGATTGTGACAGACCTTTTACAAAGGAATTAAATGCACTGCTTGGACTTTCTGCCCATGCCTGCTTAAATTCATCGGCTGACATACCTGATATTTTAGAAAAATTGTCTAAATCTTCGCCGCCTTGTGAAACCGCGTTTTGAAGTTTAGTCCACGTACGGGACACTGCGCTGCCTCCTGCTTCAGCATCAATTCCCAAAGACGACAACGCTGTTGAGTAACCTAATACGTCCTGCGCCGATATACCGACAACAGTTCCGGTTCTGCCAAGTCTAAGAGCCATGCTCGCAATATCTGCCTCTGTTGTCGCAGAATGGTTTCCCAAATCCACAATAGCACTGCCCAAGTTTCTTACTTCTCTCTGTTCAGTACCGGTTACATTCATAAATTTTGCAAGAATTGCCGCACCCTCTGCACCGTTCAAATTAGTAGCGGTATTCATTTGAGCCATAGTTTCAGTAAAATTAACTATTTCATCAGTAGCAATTCCCAATTGTCCGCCGGTTGCCGCAAGTTCTGTCAACTGTGCCGTCGTTTGCGGTATGGCGTTTCTGCCGTCTATTCCGGTCGTTGTCAAATCTATAATACCTTGTCTTACTTTCTCAAGCTGCGGCTCTGTTCCATCTACAGTCTTTTTTACATTTGCAAAATTATCTTCAAAATCTATCGCGAATTTAGCAGAAGCTACACCCCCGGCCGCAAGGGCAACACTTGCAAGCTGAATAGGCTTAGTTATTGCGTCAATGCTCTGTCCTGCTTTTTGCCAACTTTCCCCAACATCTTGTAGATTTAAAGCCTTTTCCATACCTACAATAGCTTTTTGATTCTGAGCCAGTGTCTTATATTGCTGACTTGCGTTAGCTACAGCCGATTTTGCAGAATTATACGCCGCGCTTTCTCTGTTTAATGCGCTTTCATTGCTCAGAATTGATTTTGATACTTCATCGTGCTGTTTCTGTAATCCTTTATATTCATTCTGTGTCCACTGGATTGCCTTAACATTATCCTTATACGCCTGACTATTTTTATTCAGTCCTGCATTGGCAGATTCTAAGGCCTGAATCTCAGCTTTTTTTGAAGTCATAAGACTGCCTATAGCCGATTTCTGACCGTTTAGCCCTTTTATATTTTCGTTCAGCTGTTTAGTATTTTGCTTATACGCTTTTTCCGTTTCAGCTAATATACTTCGCTTTTGCTTTAGGCTTTCGGCCGACTTTGCGACTATCTTATCATATCCGCCCATTTGCCGGGTCTGCTCTGCAATGCTTTTCACTCCTTTTTGTGACATTGCATTCATACCGGATAATTCTGACTGCACCTTTGATATAGTAGAACTTAATGACGACGCGTCGCCCGTAAATCTTACAGTTAATTCCCCTAAATTTCCGCTCATATAATCCCGCCTTTCTTTCCGCAACAAAAAAACACCCCTGAGGGTGCCAATCACAAAGCAAAAAACACTGTTTAAAATGCTTTTTGCTTTGTGCAGTCCTAAAACTGCACAATATATTTTTATAATCCATTCATCCAGCCGAGACTGGGAGGCAAATTTGTGACAGAGTTTTCCTCCTCGTCTTCGTTTAGAGATATTAACATTTCCATTAATTTAACCGGATTTTGTCTTGCAAGCTCGTCGGGCAGTATCCCTTTTGCTTTATACATTACGGCATATATATCATTAAGATTAAAAGTTTCGTCACTGTCCGACTTTACTGGTTTTTTATAAGTTCATTCACTTCGCTTATCGTGTTCAAATATATGTCAAGCAATTTCCGGCACAGCATATCTTTTTCCGCAATAGACATTGTGTCAATGTATTCCTTGTTGGCAGCCGTGCCTTTGAACATGCTTATTAGTACACCATAACACAGCTTGCAAGCGCCTGAATACCCTCTTAAATGCTTGTCCTGCATATCTGCGTAATCCTCAAAAGCAAACGGCCTTGATTGTACTTCTTTACCGTTAATCTTTATAGTCAATATATTTTCTATATCTTTTGCCATGGACTAAGCCCCCTGTTCCGGTGTTGTTGACGGATACCAGTTCGGGTCTTTAAACCAATTTTCTATAGCCTGTGCTTCCGTCACGCCCTCAGGCAGATTGTCCGTATCTATATAGTAATATCCTTTACCGTCAGAATCACGGAACACAGCTGAGAATGTGGCTTTGGCTGTCTGATGTTCGGGCGCGCCCTCAGAAGCTTTGGTTTTTCCTCCGATATTTGAGGCAAAACCATATTTGCCCTTATAGTATCTCACCAAACGTTTTACACCGTTGGCTTTTTCAATTATCCACGCCACCGCAAAATATTCAGCCTTTGCCGCTGTGTCTTTGTTGAACTCAACGCCGTTGTCTACAAGTTCCGCACCTCTCCACATTGCGTCAACCTCGGGTGGTATATCTGCGTTGGTGATTTCATGACCCATTTTTTCAACATATGAATCTACCTCATATGCTCCATTATCTGCGTCAAATGTTGAGGTAGAACCTGAATCTGTTGGAGCGATTTCAACCGTGCCTGGCAAGGTCACCGCCTCGCCGTATGTAGTCTTCCCTGTTGCCATATCATCAGCTGTTATAGGAAAAAAGGTATAATTTGATACACCAATTTTTGAATGTGGTTTATTTATTTCTTTTACTGCCATAATTAATGACCTCCTAAAATTAATTTATTGCTTTTTGTACTTCATTAGTTAATATTTCAACCGCTTCATCTTTCCCGGCTTCAAAACCGGGTTCCATGTACGGCTGTGGTCTCTGCCCCCTGGTCGTGTGCCATTGTCCTTTGCTGTCCTGATACCTCCACGGCGTTTGTCGTCCTCCGGCGTAAATACCTGTACCCATTTCGACGTATATACCGTAATCAACCGTGGGTCCTATCTCAGATGTATATTTTCCTCCACCGCCTGTTGTTTCTTCTACAATGCTGTTTCTCAGTTCTCCTGTATCAACAGGACACTCAGCTTTACACTGGGCTTGTATAGCTTTGCCGCCCTTTGCCACCCCGTTTTGTACAGCGCCGTCAAGTTTAGATGATATATTTTCTAAGTTGTCCAATATATTATCAAGCCCATCAATTTCAATATTGATTCCCATTGTCACCCCTCATTTTAAAAAAATACCTCTTTTTTATATCTCTGCGACAAATGATATAATTCATCAGGGCTTTGCCGGGGCACATCGCAATCGTATGTCCTTGTCCAGCCGTCCGACTGCATTATCTCATTGACTTTTACTCCTATATTGGATAACTGCACGGGCGAATTACTCCAAATATCCACAGCAAACTTGCTTACTTGTGACTGCTCGGCGTTATCGGCGTGAAAGCCCTCGTCAGTTGTCACTTTTCTAAACGTAATAACAGGCACGGCGTTAAAATGAAACTCCGTGCCATATTTAACCGTTATTCCTGTACTTTCGAGCAGTTTTTTCACCCGTGGAATTAAATCAATCAATAAAACCCACCCCCGTATATATCACTTGCGCCGTTCTCTCCCGTGTTAACGTTCACGCTCTCATCTTTTACGGCTGTTGGCAGCTTGTTTAAAAGAGCCATTGTGTAATCGTCCCAATGTTCGGAATACTTTACTGTATAGCTTATATTTTCACCTTTCAAAGCGACCCTTGCGCCTTCTTCAAGAAATGTACAAGGCTCGCAGTAAATACGCTTTACAGTCTCAATTTCAAGTCCGTATTCTTCCTGTGCTAGACCTCCGCTGTATGGTTGAATATCTGCTGTTATTTCAGCTTTAAGTTCAGCGCCGCTGTATACCTCAATCGTTTTTTTCAGGTTCATCAAAATCACTCGGAACCCTCCCTTTACGATTAATAAACGGCTTTAATCTCTCGCGGTAATTATTGAGAAAATGACTGTCGTTCGCCGTACTGTCCTCATAGCTTTTGCTTACAGAGCCCTGTGTTTCCGACTTCACAACCTTGTCTGCTATTTCCTGCCCATAGCTTGCGCGCCTATATCGGTCGGCGGTCATAACCGGCAAAAGGCTTTCAAGCTCTTGCGGAAAATCTGTTATTCTGCAGTAGTTTAAAATCAGATTTATGTTATCCTCAATTAAAAAGGACAGCAGGTTATCCCTGCAGTCCCCCTCTATCCCTAGAAGCATTTTTGCGGTTTCTAGCGCGTTTGCTTTGTTTAACATTGGTTCTCACCTCCGCCTTCGGCTTATCGTCAGATACGGCTTTTCTTGCTTTCCTGTGTCTGCTTAATAACATTCCCATAGGATATTACTCCTTTGCGCTAATCTTGATGGCCTTGGCGTCGTCCGCGATGTGCGTTGTATAGTGCTTGTCGGCTGTGATAACCGTGGTTTTATTAACAATATCTCTGTCATTTTCAATCTCGGTATCGCGCTTTAGGTAAATCGCAAGCGCACCGGGCTTAACGATATAGTTCGTATAAGCGCCGTTCTCCGCCTTAATCTTGTTGGAAAGCACAACTTGACAGCCGTGTATCATGCCGACCGTGCCCTTGATAATAATATCCGCGCCGATATCGGTCGCTTTAATCCAGTCCTCGGATTTTCTAAGTTCCGCCAACTGTGCCGGAGCGATAAGCAGAACCTTTTCACCGTCTATGTCCTCTCCGAATTTAACGAGTGCGTCCGCTATAAAGTTTGAAGTCAGCGTTGCCGTGCCGTCTCCGACTGTCATAGCGGATATAATATTATCAAGCACAGCAAGCACATCATTGTCAAGCTTGTTTGCTATTGACAACCCAAGCTGATTTACCGCCTCGCCCATAGGGTCGCCGTAGCCGCTTAGAACGGACTCGTCCGTAAGCTCAACGCCCTTGCCTGCCTTTTTAACGCTTACCTTTGTGGTCGATGTCGCCATTTTCTCAATCGGAATAGCCTCGCCCTCGCCCACGTCCTCCGCGTCGCCTATGTACGCATACTTTGGAAGCGTGACGGTGTCGCCCGGCTTTCCCTGCAATGTTCTGTCAATGGTCGCAAGCGGGGCAAACTTCATAGCCGCCTCAAGCTTTGCCGATACCATAGGCGCCATAACCTCGGGATTTACCATGTTTTCAAGCTTCGTTGTTCCTGTTGCCATTATTGATTACCTCCTGTTAATTTTTCATAAGTTTCTTTGTCCTCGTTATACAGCTTGACGCGCTCTGTATAACTCATTTTGTTAAAAGCCTCTTGCGTTATTGCAGCGGCTTTGTCTGTCCCCGCCTTTGGGACAGTTCCTTTCAGCTTATCGACAACCGCAGCTTGCACCTCTTCGTTAAACGCCTTTTCAAACGCGTCTATATTCGCCTTTGTGGTTTCGGCGTTGTCCTGCGCCAAAAATGAAGCGAATTGAGGCGAAAGCCCTTTGTCCATAAGTGATTTACCCGTTTCAAATTCAAGCTTTTCACGCTCATATTTCGCGCGTTCTTTCTCGAATTTCTCCTGCTCCTTTTGCCGCTCGGCTTCCGCTCGTTCGTCCGCGTTCAGCTTGGCAAGGCGTTCGCTTTCGCTTATTGCTTCCGACAACCTTGTTTCAAGCTCTGCGTCCCACTTCTTGCGCGCCGCCTTTAACGCTTCATCAATTTTGGATTGAACGTCATCAGTGCCGCCAGTGTTGACAGCCGTCCCTGCGGCCGGTTCTTTAGGTTCGGTCGGCGTTGCCAGGTCTGCAACATTTTGCCCTGTTTGGGGCGTTGCCATAGCGCCGCCTGTCTGTTTTGTATTTTCTGCCATTTAAAATCCTCCTTTCAATTTTGGGTATAAAAAAAGAGCGTCTCCGCTCATCATCTTTATTTATTTTAATTAATTTGTTGGGTCTCTTGACCTCATGTCATCACCTCATTTTTGGTATAATAAAAGCGCCCCAAAGGACGCTTTTAAGTTAAGCTACTCTCAAATAAGCTCAAATAAACTAAACATTGAGAGTTGTTTGATAATATATCTCATCATATAACCATTGAAGCTCACAACCCAAATCAGTCAAATAATCCTGATTGACCATACCATATACTATTATAGCTTCATCAGCCGCCGACTGAAATTCTCCTATATCATTACTGTTAATCTTTATATTAAATTTCTCATCATCAAATTCTAAGTTTCCGCCTTCATAACATTCTATAACATACTTTTTTATTAAGTCATATTGTTTTTTATTAAATTTATATAACATGCTAATTTCACCTTATTTCGCTATGTGGATTTGTTTGTATAAGATTTCCCGTTCTTTGGTTTATTGAAACCTCACATTTATCAGAAACATACTTGGTACTACATTTCTTTTTCCTTACCCTTCCATGTAGCAATGCCTCTTTTATATCCTTAATTTCAACGCCGTTTCTAGTTCTGCCTGTTATTGGGTCTTTATTGGTTCCAAACACTCGTTCAATAAAATGCTTGCTTTGTGATTTTATTTTAATTCCGTCAACTGTTGTAAGTCCTATCAATTCGTCGGATATTATCTGCTTATACTTTTTATAATCTTCAAACGATGTAAATGCTGAAATCATATTTGTGCTTCTCGACTTATAATAGTCTTTCAACGATTCCCATAACTTATTATCATTATACTTCAAATCCTGAAACAATGCAAACGTTTTCGGCACATTCTTCTTTCCCAACACTTCAACATACTTTGCATACTGCTTTTTATCACCTGACAGGTTTTTATACTGTCTCACGTGCAGGTCAAACGCTAACCTTTGCTCAGGATTAAGGCTCTCAATCCATTCATTGTAATTCATACCCTTTATTTTATATCCCTTGCCTGTCAGAGGGTCGCGCGCCCAGCGTCTTGCATAGTCTGTCGGCATTGTTGTTGTACATCTGCAATGCGGGTGCATAGGCGGATAATTTACACCACCTACCGCCTCACTGACTTTAAATATCTTATTATCAAGCGGCGAACAACTTTCGCACGTCCTCTCATCAAGCGTTGCAAGATATTTGTATTGTTCTATTCCTAATTCTTCATAAGCCCTCAATTCAGCCATGTTCATGAAATAACTGACCTGCGTATTAACCAGCCTTTGCGCGTTATACTTTGATGTTTCCATTATCTCAGCAAGCCGGGCAGCCATTTGCGTATATCCCGCATGGCTCATTAGCCCTTCTGTAATTATCTTCTGCGACTGTTCAGCGACCTTTGCCGTGTTATTCCACACTCTATCGCTAAATTGTTCGCCATGCCACTTACTCTCAAGCATTTCATTAACTGCACGTTCAGGGATAAGAGAAAAGTTTATTCCAACGTTACAGCCTTTTGCTACATCGTGTACGGTTCTGTAATAGCTTTCTTCTATTACCGTGTTGTATAAAGTCTTAGTTTTCTCTATCTCCGTTAGTGCCTTTTCTTTGAAATAAGCATATACATTAAGCTTAACCGCTTCTAAACGGCTAATTCTTGCCCCGTATGCCTGCGCGTGTATCTTGCGCATAAGTTCAAGCCGCTGTTTTGGGTCTTCCGTGTCTTTTAATATTTCAGACAGCCTGTCCGCTATTTTGCCCTGCGCCGCTTTGTTAATAAGGTGTTCTGCTTCCTCGGCTGTTATTTGTACGCCACTTTTGTATGTGTTAAATATCTTTTTTATCTCTTTGTCGATATCTTTTATGATACTGTCATACATACGCCTAAGCTCTTGTATTGTGTATGCTCCGCGGTTATGTGCATCAAGCTCGCGCATTAGCGCAACTCTCAGCCAATAATCAGCGCTTCTCATCAGTTAAATCTTCAAGCGCTGTATAATCCGCGCCCGTGCTCTTTCTGTAAAGTTCCTCGCGCTTTATCTCGCGCTCTACGCGGCTTTCCTCCTGCTTTTCCACAAGCTCCATTTCTTCCGCTGAATCGGACACAAAATCAAGCTGCTCAAGCAGTGTTTCATCAGATACAAGACCGCGCAGATAATTAATCGTCTGTGCCAGCTCCAAATTATTCTCAGGAAGATTTCGATTGAAGACAAAGTCAACATCTCCCGAACTTACTACACTCATACGGCTTAGTAAAGATAAATAGTGGACATATAGGTCAAATCTTTCTTTAAGTCCAAGAACTAAAAACCGTTCCTTATTCTTAACATGCTGTTCAAACCCCAAAAGCTTGTATCTTATAGCAACGCCGGAAAGGTTATTGCCGAAATTCTCGTCTGTGAGGTCGGGCGTTAATGAAAATTTATGTAAATCGTCCTTGATATTATTCCTCAGTATCTCTACATCAGTCTCGTTTAGAACCTTTTGTAAATATTTTGCTTCCGCGTCCGGCGTGAAAGACATCATTATTTTTTCAGTCAATAATTCTTTGGCTTTTTCGCTGTCAACCTCTACGTTTTTAAGGAACAATATAGCGTCTACAAACTGCTCCTTATCATTAACGCGGTCACTCATCAGCGTGTTGTATGCGTCTATAAGACCGATAAGCTGTTCAAAATCGCCCTGCTTGTCTTCATTGTTGATATACTCAATCATCGGCACCCTGCCAAATGAATGCGCCGTCCTCTCTATTTCTTCATAAACGCTCCCTCCCCCTGTGCTTCGGTATTTTATAACCTCGTTTTCTGTATAAACATTAGCGACTTTACCCACTTCCAGACCGTCTATATCTGTTATCGTGTAGTAATGCACACCGAACAGTTTTCTTTGCTCTACAGTATCATCATAAACAATAAACGCCTGCCGCGGTTCAAGCACAGCAGACTTCGGTTTGGAATCTTCGTTCGCATAAACCAACTCATATGAATGTCCGTAAATAGACATATCCCGTACAATCCGGCTGTCTGTATTTTGTATCTCGCTTTCAAAATATGCGTTCTTTAACGGTTCGATATCAATACCGTCTGCCGCACTGTACGCAATAGGCGCGCCGAGCAAATAACCTTGTGTCATATCAACTATGTACTTCGCATGGTTACATACCGTTTTGTTGTTCGGCAAGCCTTTGCCTTTAGGTCTTCGATAAAGCACATCATGTTTTCCCAAATAATAATCTTTAAGCTTGATAAGCCGTGCCGTATCTTCAGCACGTTTATTAATCAGCTTTCCCAATATTCTTCCGTCAACCTCTTTTACCGTCTCAGCGTCAACTATCATATACCCAGCTCCTTCCTGCTTCTTATCTCAATACCTCTGTTACTCATATCATCTTCCAGCGCATACCTAACCGCGTCAATTGTGTGGTTATCCTTGTCAGGGTAAGAAGCTTTAAACTCACCTCTGCTGTCACGTTCAAGCTCGTAGTTATAAAACTCGTTGGCAGCATGCGGACACCGCACAGGGTCGATAATTATTACTTCAAGCGACTGCAGGAACTTAATACCATACTCAATACTATCGGGCCCTTTCTTTGCTCCGCGTACTTTAAGGCCATATCCTCTTAACTCCGCTATGCTTTTAGGTTCCGCGCTGTCGCAGACAATGTAACCGTCATACACCTCGCACCCTTGGATCAACTCCGCCGCCGCACGATTTGACAAGCCGACTTTGTATATTTCATCCATGAGGTACAGCCGCTTCCGTGTCTTGTCATAGTGGCAGACGAGATACGCAAACGGGTCAACCGCATACCCAAAGTCAATTCCCCGCCTGATCCGGTCAAAAACCGCAATCTCTTCTTCGCTTATCTCGCGAACATCAAGGTTTGTAAACACCTCGCCGCCCGTTCCGGTAACCTCTCCCAAATACTCGTGGTTATAATTACTCGGTTTCGTCTTCTTTAAATGCTCCGCCTCCAAAATAAACTGTTCGCCGAGCCACTGAGGAGGAACGCTTAAATATGTGCTGTGGTGTATCACTCTGTCGCTTCGCGTTGTCAATACCTCTTCATTTACCCAATTCCGTTGACTTTGCGGAGGGTTGTAAGAGTAAAATACATTATACATTTCACCTCCGCGCATAAGTGACTGATTAATCGTACGTATCTCTTCCATGCCTCCAAATTCGTCCACTTCCTCATACCAAATATAACGAATATATCCTCTGTGCACCTTGGTAGATTTCAGTTTCTTGGGCTTATCTGCTCCCCTGAATAATATCCGCTGCCCTGTCGGAAGATATATCAGTTCAAGCGGCGACAGCTTGAATTGCCAAAGGTGTGATACTCCGAGTTTTTCTATCGCCCACACAAGCTGTTCATATACACTGTCTTTAAGATAAAGTCCCACCTTGCGAACTACAACGGCATTAGCACTCGGATTACTCATTATACCAAGCACAATTTCCACGCTGATAAAAGAAGATTTTGTGCTTCCTCTGCCGCCCTTTAGCCAGTAGTGTGTATGCCCGCCTCGCTTAATATCATGGTGAAGAGCATAAAAAGAAGGCGCGATAAGGTCTGTCAAACTAACCACTATCATCACCCTTTGGAATATTGTCTAAAATCTGAACCTGCGCTATTCCATCAACCTGCGTTCGTTCTGTAAACAGTGTGTAATACTTACCAAGCAACTCTGCCGCTTTTAAACGTTCTTTTTCATCAGGAGATTTTTCAATGTGCTTCGTCTTCGAAAAGCCATCTCCCCGTCCCTCAACAACAAGCACCTCCGCTTTACTTTTACCCCGCATTACTGACGTGAGATACTCTACAACCTCCTGCGCATCTGCTGTCTTTTCGTTGTGCAGCTTCTCAATTTGCTCACTAATATATGCTTTAATCTTAGTATTTCTTAGCAGTTTAGAAGCATTTACAGCCGCCGAATCATTATTTTTTACATTGGGATAAGCGTTCTTATATGCTCGAGTCCCATTCAAATCTATCAAATATTCATCACAGAAACGTTTCTGTTTTTCAGTCAAATATCTCACCTCCAAATCACATCACAGCCGCCCGCCCCTCAGCAAATTTATGATGTACAATTCCCACAAGACCTAAAACTAAAAGAACCGCCCCAAAAAGGAAAACGGCTCTTAAACAAAAAATATATAAAAGGAGAAATTACTTTGCATACCTTTCATAATACAATTATAACATGTGATTTTCGTATTTTTCGTACTTTTTTAAAAAATTATTATGTTTTTTTCTCGGAACCTGTTCATCACCATTGCCTACTTTAAAAGCAATCTTTTGGAATGTCCACCCCTCAATATATCTGTATCTGAAAATTCGCCTTGTTTCGCTGTCAGCAATGTTGTTAATAAATTCATTCAATGCGTGATATTCGGCTTTTAATAACCCCAACTCTTTTTTTAACATATCACGTGTGTGGTCGCACTCTCCTGTTTCCACTTTCATGTTATGTTTTATGTACGGGAATTCCCTGTCTGACCCCTGCACAATGTCAGAACTTTCAAGCATTTGTATCTGTTCGGCCAATTCTTCAATTTCTGCTTTTATACTTTTGTACTGCCTTAATCTTTCAGCTGTCATAAGATTTATCACATCCAGTTTGATAATAATTCTTTGTCTGTTAAATTACTTTTTTATCCATATAGTTTCAGTCCTTTTCCATAGCGCACAAAAACGCAATATTGCAAGCCAAATGCCACAAATGCGGCAGTCCGCTTTCTTCATCTGCACCCAAAGGGTCATTTATGTATGACACAAAGTGTCTGAAAGCCGCGTCTCTGTACCTTTGCGGTTCAACATCTTTCCAGCTGTCACTATCTCCATACTTTTTTGCTCCATACTCTCTTACCATGGCAACCGCTGTAATTATTTCTGTCGGGCACAAGGTAAGTTTCGGCTTTCCTTCGTCATATTTCATCTTGTCCCTCCTTGTTATAAATTTATTTCTCAATAAGTTCTACATCACTTAGTTGCACATGAATAACACAATTTGCGTTTTCGTCATATAGTTCTCCGTCATATTCGATTCTATCTTCATGAATATTTTTAAAACATCTACTAGCATAAAAGACATAGTTTTTATTTTTATAACGAACTATACTTTGTTGCATAATTGCTTGTTTAACTTGTTTTAACTCCATCTTACAAATCCTCTATCCTGATATATATTCCGGGCTTTTCAGCCCAAAATTTTTCCACAATTTCACTTGCCACCAAATTATCATCTGCCCAATACCCCAACTTTGTCATTACATCCTTGAGTAACTTCTGTAAATTGTCCGTATCCGGCTTAGTTATTTTATACTCACCGTCTCTGTGATTTTTTCTCGGGAAACACCATTTTACAATAAGCCGAACTCCACCAATATATTTTTTTACTGGAACAAATCTAGCTAAATGTGACATAAGTTTTAAGCGGGCGTCTTTTAAATTAGACGGCTCATAAAAAACCGGTTTACCTTTTATCACACTGACTTTCTTTTCTTGATGAGTAACAGTTGGTGGAATAATTGCAACAAAAAATTCAGTTGTCATAATCAACACCACTCCAACATCCTGATTCAGCGTCATATTTTATCGCTTCGGAATTTTTTATATTGTTCCAGATATAATTTAAAATTTCAGGTTGCATTATAAGCCATTTAATAACTTCACTATTTTGTATTTTAAATTCTTTGCCCGGAATTGAATGTCTCAGTTCAGGCATTCGTTTAACTGCATCTAACAATTTGCTTCTTTGTGTTCTCATATTTTTTGTTCACCCCTCAGTTTTTGTTTTACTCTTGAAAAAATTTTTTGTCAGTGACAGGGGGAGGCGTTGTTGTGCGTGAGCTTCGCACAACGACTTACCCCACTGACCCGTGAGGGAAAGGGAAAATTATATATTTATATATATAAATTTCCTTCCCGATTTCCCGATTGCGCTCTAACCCACATTTTTACGCGGTTTTCAAGACTTGAGGGAAAAAGGGAAATTTCCTTGTTTTTTCCCAATTTCCCTTGAGGGAAAAAGGGAAATTTCCCTTTTTTTCCCGATTTCCCTCTCGAGATTTAAATTATTTTTCATATATAAATCCGTTTTTAATATACAGATTAGAGCTTGAATTAACATAATTTCTTATGGTTTTTTCTGATTTTTCCATATATTCCGCAATCATTTTGAGTGTCACATCACCATCAATTTTACAAACTTCATATGCCGTTTCAATTGTTTTTTTATTTTCTCTTTGTTTAACATTCTTTTTATTTGATTTAGATTTCCAAGAATGAGTATCAGATTCAGCTGATAAATCCTTAAGAATATTTGTATCATCTATTCTGTGAATAGGGTAATCGAACCATAAATTAATTGGTTCAAATTTAGGAAATTCTCTTAACGTTCCATCTATACGCCATGCTGTACGGCTTTTATTTTCATCTTTAACCTTCTTAATATCTTCAATCATCAGTTTATATGTATTACTCTGTAACAATTCTGCTGAAAGTTCTAACATAGTCCTAGCGCTGCATAAATCATCCTGATAAACCTCGTTATCTTTACTAAAACGTTTTATCCATTTGTAGCATGTTTTACACACTAAAACATCTTCCTGTTGTTTTAAAACATCTTCTGTTAATTCTAATTCTATCAAATCAATAAGAGCGTCAGGGTCACGAGCAAAAACTCCGCTGCCGGATGCCCTATCCATACTTCTTTTGCCGCCTTGTGCTCCCTTTGAATGATGATGGCAATATATTACCGCACAGCCCAATTCGGTACAGACCTTGTCAAACTGATTACAAAACTTTGCCATTTGGTCCGCGCTGTTTTCATCTCCTGTAATAACTTTATATATTGGGTCAATAATTATTGCTATATAGTCTTTTTTCACGGCTCTTCGAATTAGTTTAGGCGCCAGCTTGTCCATTGGCGCTGATTTTCCTCTTAAGTTCCATATATCAATATTATTAATGTTATCAGGATTCCAGTTTAAAGCAGTATAAACATCTTTAAATCTATGAAAACAGCTTGCCCTGTCCAATTCTAAATTAACATATAAAACTCTGCCTTTAGTACAATTCCATTTCAGCCATTTCTTGCCTTCAGCTATAGCACAGCACATTTCAATCAGAGCATATGATTTTCCGGCTTTTGAAGGTCCAGCTATAAGCATTTTATGACCTTGTCTTAATACTCCATCAATAAGAGATGGTGACAATTCGGGTAGATTATCCCAAATACTTGCAATGCTTTCAGGTTCCGGCAAATCATCATTAATTGTTTCAATCCATTCTTTCCATTCTTCGAAACTGGATTTTCCAATGTTTGTAGATAATAAATATTGTTTTTTCCCATTTCTTATAATTCCTGGCATTCTAGATAAGCGTGATGGATTTTTATTTTGTTTATCTATAATTAAACCATTCTTTTCACAAACCTTATATAGATATTCAACTCTTTCTCTATATTCACTATAATTATATGCCTCAATTTTCACTATAGCGTGGAGACTTTTCCCTGCACTGTACACAAGACATGCAACAGGTAATTCCAGTTCCTCAATAATAGCTTTTTGACGCCCTAAATCCATTACATCTGATTCAACCAAAGCATATCTAAAATCCGTAACGTTTTCATTTTTTATACCTTTACCATCAAGAGGGTTAAAACGTATCCAAGCTCCTGCCTTTTCACTATAATCACCAATAACCTTACATATATCTCCTTCACACTTTGAAAGCTCCTGAATTAACCTTCCGGCCGTCCTGTCACACAAGCCTTTAGACGGGAGGTACTTTCCGTTTTTCTCCCAGCTCCGAGTGACATATCCAACGTTTTCATTTGCTTCAAACAGTGTTTCTAAATATGTAGTTAATTGTTCAACAGGATTCCATTTTTGTGGTATGCTAAATTCACTTGTTTCAATCCACCCTTTATCGATTACAACTAAATCATCTTTATTGCCTATCTCAGAATTCCAATCAAAAGCAACATCTTCTTTATGAAATTTAAAACCATTATCCTGTGCCATTTTCACTATGGTTCCTGCTGTTATAGGAGAACTTGAACCGGAAAAAGTATTCCACTTTTTCTCACATTCCCCAGCATGATAACGGTTAGCGTCACGTTTGCTCCAATCATCCCAATCCTGTACTGTATATCCTTCATATTTAAGTGCCATTCCAACATTAACCCAATCCTGATAATCAAGAAATGATGGTTCTATATATTCAAGCAGTTCAACCAAATTAATGTTATTTTCCATATCCTATGCTCCTAATTCGGGATTAAATGTAGCGGGGTTAATACCATTTGGAACTCTCCACCCATTAGCAGATATTCTCGCAATCAATTTGCTTGCAGCTTCAAACTGCCATGTTCCAACATGTTTAAATCCTTTTTGCTCTAAGCATCTAATTTGTTTTGGCGTTGTCAGTCCTTCATTTTTACGTTTCTCAAGTCTGTCTAAAATTTTCGCAGCTTTACCGGAGTTTTCAATTTCATCAGGCATAATACCCAGCTTTTCGAGTGCGTTTTTCTGCTTGTCCGTTGGCGGTGACATTTCCCAGCCAAATGCCGGAACATACCCTGATAAATCTTCTGCTTGTATACTCATTTCAAATTGTATAGGGTCCACTAATTTGCGTTTCCTCTTTTTCATTTCCGACAACTGTTTAGCAAGAGCTTCTTCACGCTGCACAACAACATCTTCACTGGCTTGAACTTCTGCTTCTTCTATATCAATCGGACAGCCTGAAGCTTCAAGATTTTCAGTCATTTTTTGAGCAACTTCTTCATTTTCGCATATTAGATGAGCCGGTCTACAAAGTTCATGTCGTTCAGTGTGCCAAAGAAAATCAAGTATTAACAATTCAGTTTTACCGGTTTCAGGTGATAAACGTGTTCCCCTGCCTACCATTTGGCAATATAAACTACGTACCTTAGTTGGCCTTAATACAACAACACAATCTACACTGGGACAGTCCCAGCCTTCTGTAAGCAACATGGAATTGCAAATAACATTATATTTGCCTGAATTAAAATCGTTTAAAATCTCTGACCTATTATCACTATTTCCATTTATTTCTGCAGCCTTAAAACCATTTTCATTCAAAATATTGCAAAACTTTTGACTGGTTTTTACTAGCGGCAAAAAAACTACTGTCTTTCGCCCATCACAATATTTTTTCATTTCATCCGCAATCTGATATAGATATGGTTCAAGAGCTGTACCTAAATCACTCGTTTTAAAGTCTCCAGCCTGTGTTCCCACTTCTGTTAAATCAAGTTTTAAAGGAATTGTTTGAGCCTTAATTGGTGATAAAAATCCTTCTTTAATTGCTGATGATAATGAATATTCATATGCCATGCTCTCAAAAACCTTACCAAGATTTTTCATATCACCTCTGTCAGGCGTAGCTGTTACTCCCAATAATTTTGATTCACTGAAATAATCTATTACTTTTTGATAACTGTCTGATATACAATGATGTGCCTCATCAATAATTATAGTATCAAAATAGTCTGTATCAAATTGGTTAAGACGTTTCTGACGCATCATTGTTTGAACGGAACCAACAACTATACGATACCAGCTGCCTATACAACTTTCTTCTGCCTTTTCGACCGCACATCTTAACCCGGTTACTTTTTTAATTTTATCCACTGCTTGTTCTAATAGTTCGGCTCGATGAGCGAGTATAAGTACTCGCTCGCCATTCTTTACACATCTTTCAGTTATCTTTGCAAATACAATAGTTTTACCGGTGCCTGTAGGTAATACTAGCAAAGTTCTTTTATTCCCTTTTTCCCATTCGGCAAATACTGCCTTTTCAGCTTCTTGTTGATATGGTCTTAATTCCATTAGAATTTACCTGGTGTGAATGATTTTTTTGGTGCAGATTCATCGGGAGCGTAAAACCTTTTTATATCATTATAAATATTTCCATTATATTCACGATGTCCAATTTTTGCTCTTCCTCTTGCTCCGACAACTTCATTCCAATTCATTTTCAATTTTTCACCATGCTTTCTCTGACCAATACAAGTAAAAAATGCACACAACAACCCCTCACAACGACTATGTAAAAATAATCTGTTTTGTATAAAACAAATTCCTTTGTCATTCTCTATTTCTAAAGTGATAATTGCCATATTACAAGCCGGAATTTTCTCTCCGCCTTCATATCTGCCGCGTTCAAAACCTGTTACTTTAAAATTATAGTCTCCATCCGGCAAAACGACATATTCCGGTCCATCATTTTGTATTTCATCATCCCAGCCATATTCTCTTTCTGATTCATTACTCATTTTTATTTCCTCCAAATTTTATTATTTATTTTTCTTCCCAAGGAAGTGTCTCATATTCAACTATTACTTTATATACATCATCCCAGGCGCCTATCAGAACCCCTTCTATAAACTCAGTATCAAAATTTTCAATTGGTGTACCCGATGGATAATAACCTTTTTGATGCACAACATTTTGAATCATTTCTTTAGTAACATTGTTTTCAATCATTAATTTAGCTAATTCTTTAGGGATTCCGTCAACATTAATTTTCTTCATTTGTTGTTTATTTGTTTTAGTTTCTTCATCTTGTTTCGGAATTTTATCAATAACAGCATCAATTTCTCTTTCTATTTGTTCTGTCTGATTAAGTTTAACAGGTGTTTGGCTCTGTGGTTCAAAGTTATCAAATATATTTGCAACATATTTATAATCAAATGGCAGCTCGCTTTCTAATCCATGCCTGTTTTTCGCATCCCAGCATGGATGATGAGTTGTATACATTACACGCTTTCCACCTTGAGCTTTATGTTTTTTTCCATCTTTATCAACAGCTACAGAAATTGTTTTATAATTTGCAAATAGAACCATATCAGCCCATTCCTTCACAAGAGGTGCTGTTTGTGAAGAAGTTTTCTTTCCGAGTTTCAGTTCGTATCTGTCATATGCACCAAGTTCATCAGGCTGCTCAAATTTACGTATTTGTGCATGTGCAGCTAAAGCAACATTTATTCCTGCCTCAATAACATTATCCAGCAACTTTAAAAATCTTCCAAATTCTTCTTTTACATATATATATCCGGTACCATATCCAAAATCCTCAATTCCATTTTTACCGTACTTTTCAAGTATGTTTTCTGTACAAAGCTGTTCAGCCCAATCAATTGTATCTATTGTAAGTGTTTTACAGCAGCCAGGATTTTGAATAACGTAATTAATTTCTTCTAACAATTCCATCCAACTTTGCGGGTTTGGCAATCTAGATACATTCATATGTTTTGTGCTTCCTTCTGTATCAATAAACAACGGCTCCGGAAAACAAGATAAAAAAGTTGATTTACCTATCCCTTCCGGTCCATAAACTACAACCTTTTCAGGCGTTTTTTGTATACCTTTAATTATCTTCATGAATACCTCCTGCTTCTACTTAATTTGAATATTTTGATTTTCTTCAATATGTAAACCTTCAAGTAATACACCTGATTTAATAGCTTTTTTGGCCTCCACTTTGTCAACCGCCGGTTCTGTATATTTTAAATACTGCTTGTCTACTTTGTTAATATCATCAATAACAACTGATTCACTCTTACGATATGTAATATTAACCTTTGGTGATTCAAACTTTTCACCCGCAAGAAATTCATTCAAAAATTTCTTAATACTCTCCGCTTTATTTTTGGCCACCCTTTCACGCTTTGCAAAATAATCTTTTTCGGATTTATACGCATTAACCTCAGCCATCAAATTTTTATAATAGAGAGCCAAATTTTTTATTTTATCATCTCTCATCATCTGCAGCTTATCAGCTCTTTCTGTATCAATCCCAATAACCTCGCCTGTTTCTTCATCAATTAAGATACATTGTTCAATTTCTGCGTCAATTTCATATAATTTCATGCTAAATTTCTCCTTTTCCCAGTTTGATAATTGACAATTTAATATTTTGGTGGTATTATTAAACTGATTTTATGTTATATACTTTTTATTGCCCGTTTAGTGTTCCAGCACTTGCGGGCTTTTTATTTTCTAACAACTCCGATAATTTTAAGTTTACCAACACTTTTGACATCTCCAAATATTTCATAAAATTTTTTCTTGCAGACACTTTCTGGCGGAAAGTTCCTCACTCTTAGTTCAACAATTCCTTGGTCAATATGGCTTCCGTCTTTTCTGTACAATTCCTCAAACTCCATTGCGACTATCATATTGATAACACCTCACATTACAATTTTATGTATTCTTTTGCTTTCCGGCCTTTTGGTTTCTCTATAGCACTCTTCGTCGTCTACCTCCGCGCTAAAAGCTTAATTGACTATTTATTTCATCAACTTTTTTGTCTATTTGCAAAAATGTTTTGTTATATTTAAAACAAGAACTTATAATGTTTTGCTCATTAGATAACAACATTAATTTGTTCCACAATTCCGTATGGCATTTTTTTAAACGTGCAAATTCTTTATATGAACAGTTTGGACAAAACCAGCAACCTCCGCGTTTTGCGAATTTATATATAGGAGAAAGTAAATCATATTTCTTGCATAAATCATATGCCATTTTTTCAGTATAGCCGTATCTTTGAAGCAACGATATTTTATTCGTTCCTTCAAGTTTTTTTAATCTTTTTTGCTCGTCTGTCGCGATTCCGATATATTGAATAAAAGGTTTCTTGACAGTTTTTAAAAAGTTTTTAATCGGTGGAATTTTTAACTGACTATTCGCTGCACACATTCCAGCAAGTAAAAAACCTGCATATTTACCGTTCCTTTCCGGTTTTTTGCTGCGAGTAACGACGTGATAAAACAAATCTAAATAATCCTTTTCGCTACGTAAAATTTGAACGTCATATCCCCATTCACGGAATTTTGGTATCGCTTTATTATGTATAAAATCAATGTGTTCGGGTAACTCACCGCTTATGTTATTTTTGTTGTCAAACATGACTTCGCTGAAAATTATTTTTGAAGCCGGTAAATTATGAATACGCTCAAGTATGATGCTTGCTGTGCTATCCTTTCCACCGCTCCATGAATGAATTGTTATAATCTTATTTCACCTCCACATTAAAAGTTACACTGTTTTGCGTACAGGTCTCTTTATTTTTCTCATTCTCATTTTATCTCACTCCTATACCAATTTTAATATTTCTTTGATTTTTTTCTTCTATCGTTTTAGATGTTCTGCTACACTCTTCGTCCGAAAAGTCCCACCGCCGGTTATCCGGCCTTATTACGACCTTGCGCACATCGTCAGCAACAGGCCGTCCCTCACTGTCCTCTGCGCAATTCAAAAACGCCAAAAGTATCATCATAAGCGGCACTGCGTAAAATATGGGATACCACTCAAGCAGCCTAACCATAACTAACAATACAGCGCCGACCACCGCGGCTGATATACGTATAATCCAGTTATACATTTGACTTCACCTCCTTATATACTCCCAGTATCTCAAAACTGGCAGAACCATACATTTCATTAAATTGCTGTTTTGCCAGCTTTGCCGATACAGATTTTACAGTTATATATTTAGTTGAAGGCGCCCCGGTCTTTAGCCTATATTTAATCAAAAAATTATACATCCTCAATCACCTCTTTCTATATCAGGTCAAATTTAATTTTTTTAACTACCATTTAACATTTAATAGTTAGTTTTTTTATTCACTCAAGTTTTTGGCAAACGTCTCAGCCGAAATATATTTTTTACCACCCAAAAATGTGCGTTTTGCAAAATCATAACAAGTCCCTGTATAGTCCTGAACATCCTTAATACACAAAAGATGACGTCTATCTCCGTATTTATCGCCAAGAAACTGTAAAACGCTTTCTAAGTTCTCCCTATATGCTGCCTTCTCCCTCGGCATTTTGCTCACTCTCCTTCCTTTATTTCACGTAAGTATATTTATAACTGTTTATATGCTCTTGCTCACGCCATTTATAATACGCCGATATATCAACATACCATCTGCAACCTTGCTTATATGCCGGAAAAGCTTTTTTATGTATTCAGCGTTTTACTGTTTGTTCGTCAATCCCAAAATATTCTTTGAATTGTCTAAGCTGCATTTGTTGAATTTTGCATTCTTCTATTTTTATTTCACCTCCCTTTATTTATTTTGATTGATATAAAATCCCATTTGTGCTATACTCATCTCAAAGGAGGTGAGTATAATGCGAGTATATGCCAACTTATTAGGCAGCTGGACCGATATAACAGATACAGGCACTATTGCCAACCAACAAGATCCAACTACCTATTTTAAAGAAAATCTATGCTATTTAGATGGCTCTAAAAACGCAAAATGTTTTGAATACGACTACATTCATGTTCAATACAACGGCGTTGATTATAGAATTCATCCGGCTATGATACAAATTCTTAATCAATAAAACCCTTAAATTCTAAATTAAGTCTACTTTGTACAGCGTTCGCATTAGGTAGTTCCAACCCACTTGATGCTTCGCTGTATAGTTGTTCTATAGCAATCTTTAATCTTGACCACTCATATTGTTTCAACCCTGTTAACAATTCTGCAAGTTGTTCAATTTTCTTTATATCCACTTTTCTCACCTCCTTATTTGTAGATTAATAATCTACTTAGAGCTAAAAAAAATTTTATTTCTTTCTTTCTCTGAAAGTGATAAAACTTTTTTTAACTTCTCAATTTCACTCGCTTTAAACTCTGATCTATTATTGATTTTGTTGTATAAACACGCCTCTGATGTTTCAAGTATTTTTGATATATCACGTTTTGTAATACCAGCACGTGTAATAGCAAGTTCAAGTTCTAATGTATCCGTCATTAATTAACCCCCTTTTTTGTAGATTATTTATCAACAAAGTTATAATAACACAATGTAGATTTTTTGTCAACACCTTTTTTAATATTTATATAAAAAAGTTGACATTCAGTCTACAATATGTTATTATTAAAAAGCGAAAGGCGGTAACTAATATGAATTTATATGATAGAATTAAAGCAAGAAGATTGGAGTTAAGGCTTTCTCAAGACGAACTTGCACAAAAATTAGGATACAAGTCCCGTTCAACTATTAATAAAATAGAAATGGGAAAAAACGATATTACCCAGAGTAAAATTAAAGCTTTTGCCGAGGCTCTTGAAACAACTCCATCTTATCTTATGGGCTGGGAAGACGAAGAAGGCAACAGCACTCTTGAAAAAAAATATGATAACATAGTCCCTATTACTACATACAAAGTCCCTCTGCTTGGCGAAATTGCCTGCGGCAAACCTATTTTCGCGAATCAAGACCTAGAATGCTATATTGATGTTACAACTAATATTAATGCTGATTTTGCTTTGAAAGCAAAGGGGGATAGTATGATAAACGCAAGAATATATGACGGGGACATAGTTTTTATTAGAAAGCAATGCGATGTTGAAGACGGTGAGATTGCCGCTGTAATTATAGAAGATGAGGCTACACTTAAAAGAGTATATAAAGATACTAATACAATCACTTTAGTAGCCGAAAACGCAAAATATAAACCTATTGTTTACCGTTCCGGCGATTGTGTAAACGTACGCATTCTCGGAAAAGCGATAGCTTTTCAAAGCGATGTAATATAACATAAATAAGAATTAATAAGACATATAGAAATTGTATACAAAAGTTATATATAAAAAGTCGCACCCATAAAGGGTGCGTGGATTGAAATACGTGCAAACATCTTTTTTCGGTGTGTGTAAACCTGGCCGATTTCGACCAGGTTATACATATACAGCGATAAATATAAATAAATCTCAGCCAAAAATAAAAGGAGAAAATATGGAAAAAATATATTATCCAAATGAAGAAACTGTAAAAAATGCGATGCAAACTGACGATCCGCTATTACTGTTAGTTGCTCATGACGGCAGACGGTTAATAGTTTCATCCATAGACGATGCAGGAGAACATCTTATATTATTACGTTTAGCAGGATATGAAGATATGGACTTAGACAAATATTTTAGACTTGTAGTAAATAAAGATGGAGCTGACTGGACCTTTGTATGTCCAAGTAATTATGAAAATATAACCAACAAATCAAAACGTATCCAAAGATTTTACAAAGATGGATTTTCCATCATACCATTAGCGTTAAACGAAATCGGTTATATGGTTGGTATTGATATACCAAGACGTTATCGCCGCCATATTGATA
>PPYE01584991.1_pt1 | contig 36754 bp, 39 predicted proteins | sample 1559881 | NCBI WGS metagenome assembly PPYE01 (sample SAMN08240022, study PRJNA423297) | Human gut metagenome, whole genome shotgun sequencing project.
ATCGTTTGAAATTGAAATGTTTTTTAACTTACGATTTAAATCAAAACCATTTTCCATATCAAACCGCACAGCTGGAATTTGTTTTCTGGACGATAATTTTTTTGCGTGCCATGCATGGGAACCGCTTTTAGAATCTGTCCTGGAAACAGGAAAGCCGTTCCAGTTCCGGCAGGGGCTGGATATACGGATCTTGCAGAAAAGGCAGATGGAGAAACTGTTCAGGGGGAGATTGGACGGTAACGTACTCTTTGCTTTTGATGATATTGCAGATAAGGAGATCATCAGGAACAAACTGGAACTTCTGTATGAAACAGTCACTTTGTCAAAAAAGGAATTAAAATTTTATGTACTTTGCGGCTATGATCGGAGCGGGAGGTGGGGGCAGGAATTTTGGCTCCAGGATTTAAAAAGCACGTTTGAACGGATAAGATTCCTGATGCGGTACAGATGTCTGCCCTATGTCATGCGTTATGAAAAATGGCAGGAGGCACCACCGCCATACAGGGGCATGTATATCACGGTCGGCAGATGGTGTAACCAGCCAGCGCAGTTCAGAAAAAAGAGTTTGTATGAATTCTGTATAAACCAGGGGGAAGATAGCTCTGCTTACCGATATTATTGTGCATTCAGGCAGCGGCATCCGGAGTTTACCGGATATCTGAACATGAAATTTGAGGAGGTGAACAAGTATGGGGAAATTTACGGATGATGAACTAGCCATTGCCAAAGCCGTAGACCTTGTGGATTTGGCGGAATCCGTTGGAATCCCCCTGCGGAGGAAAGGAAATTATTATCAGGTTGAGAAATATAGTTCAGCAATCATCTTCAACCGGGCGACGTGGTGCCGCTACAGCAGGGGCGTGGGCGGCAGTACCATAGATTTCCTGATGTATTTTCGGGATATGGAATATAAGGATGCAGTCAACTATCTCCTTGATTATGCAGGATATAGAAAGACGGACATCCAGTTAAAGCCGGAATATTCAAAAGAACTTATAGAGAAACTGGAAGGAAAGCAGAGGAAAAGGGAAAAAGCCCCCTTTGTCCTTCCAGACAGGGCAAAAGAATGCAGGAGAGGGTTTGCTTATTTAATAAAACAAAGGCAGTTATCAAAAAAGGTGGTGCAATTCTGGCTGAAACAGGATCTGTTTTATGAAAGCCTGCCCTACCATAATATTGTGTTTTTGGGCCGGGACCCGCAGGGAGAAGTGAAATTCGCAAGCCAGCGGGGAACCGTGGACATATATGGAAAGGAGCCATTCAAAGTTGATGTGGAAGGAAATGATAAGAACTATGGGGTGAACCTGATAAACACTGACAGCAAAGAACTGAATGTGTATGAGGCTGCAATTGATTGTATGTCAGATATGGATTTCCGAGACGATTATAAGACAAGCATACTTGCTTTAGGGATGCTTGGAGATAAACCGCTGGAAAAACTCCTGGAGCATGAAAAGCAGATAGAAAAGATCAATATATGCCTGGATAATGACCTGCCGGGCCGGAAAGCTGCAAAAAGGATAGGCAGGAAATATGTATTAGCAGGGTATGAGGTTTCAATCAGGCTCCCTCCGCTGGGGAAAGATTATAACGAGTTTTTAAAATGTGAACGTGAAAACAGGACCCTATATGCACAATTGAACCATGTGCGCGGTAAAAACAAAGCATCTGTACTCACGGATAGACAGGAGGGTGTTCCAGACAGAAATATCTTATATTTTTCAAAAGGAATAAATAGCGCAGGGGGAACCATATGGGAAAGCATAGATGTCCAAAAACAGCGGCCAGATGGTAGAAGGGGGAGGATATGAGAGTGGTTGGGCGAGACAAAAAAAGTTATGGTATTACGGACAAGATCAGGCTTGATGAATATGAGGGCTTTGTAGAGAATACAGCAGCGGCGGTGCAGGGGCTGAAACTGCGGGGAAAAGGGGCAGTGTCTTACATAAACCAGACCTATGCAGAAAATAGAGGAGATTCATGCAGGGATATCCCGCAAAAACAATTCCTGTCTGACACTTTGCTGCTTTTAGAAAAGAAAACACATTGAATAAGGTTGTGAGAGTGGGGGATGAAATGGAGGTTAGGCCGATATCGCTCAAAGAGGCAAAATCATTTGTTGACCAGTACCACCGGCATCATAAGTCACCTGTGGGGCATAAATTTTCCATTGGGCTGTTTCAGGGCGAGACAATGGTCGGGTGCGCCATCTGCGGCCGGCCGGTGAGCCGGTATTTGGACGATACACGGACCTGTGAGATCACAAGGCTTTGCACTACGGGAGAAAAAAACGCTTGTTCCATGCTGTATGGAGCGTGTGGCAGAATAGCAAAAGCAATGGGATACCAGCGGATGATTACTTATACCTTGGCAAGCGAAAGCGGGATAAGCCTGCGGGCGAGCGGATTTACCTGTGAGGGGACTGCCGGAGGGGAGATATGGACTGGATGCCGTAGGCGTGATAATGGAGTGCCAAAGGAAAAGAAACTGCGCTGGTCCCGCACATTATCAGGCAAAAAGGGGAGAGAGGATGTATTGCAGCGACTGGAAAAGAGAATATATGACGAATAGGTTTTTACAGGTATTTCCAGAGGTTATGAAGGAATCGGAAATACCAGGGCATCTTTTGATTGAAAAAGCCTGGAAGGGCAAGGAGGAAGTTACCAGATTCCGGTATACCTGTGAGGACAAGGATGTTGCGCTTCAGGAGATTTATCTTCAGGACATGATCAATAACATATTGGCGGCGGAAGAGGCATTAGACGAGAGAAGAGAGACAGAAGAGGAGGTACAAGGGGATGACTTGGAAGAGGACGAAGCGATCTCTGTGAATGAACTGGAGCTGATTATGATGATACGGGAACAGTGGGAAAGTATTTACCGGGTTTCTGTGGAGAACAAGGAGAAGTTATTCCAGCCAGATATAGTGAGATACCTGGTGCCTTTCCTGGCGAATACCCGGCTGAATGAGAGCTTCATTGATGAACTCCCACATATAAAAAAAGACAGTCTGTCCATATTATTCCGTGTGCTGGTCCCTGATTTGATGCCGGAGGCTGGTAAGACCGGGATAATAGTAACTGGAGCAATGATGAAAAAATGGAATATGAATCCAGAGCAGTTGCTGGATAAGGCACTGTATAATCCATATTTTGTAAGACAATTTGAACTGCTCACATTCGATGAGGTGTTCAATGGCGTTAAAAGGCAGGCAGAAGAGGAGTGGGGAAATATGTTCGAGGTCAAGGGACCACGGTTGAAAGGTGTTTTCGTATCTTCCAAAGAAGATTCTTATCCATACACTGCAGCAGCTATCTATAACAAAGAAATATGTAACGAGCTTGTGGCATGTATGGAGGGGGAATACCTGGCTGTATTTTCTTGTGCCGGAGACATACAGGTCTATCCCATTGAAAGAGATGCCGAGGAACTCCAACTGGATATTGAATCAGAAAATGAATATTTTGAATTGACAGACGGCTGGATATCGAACAGCGTATTTCATTATAGCAAGGGATTGGGGCTTGAGGAAATCTGTGTGGCTGAGATCCTGGGTAAGGAACAGGAGAAGCACAGTAGGGATAGACAGAGGTAAGGATAGTTTCAAGTAAAAGGATGGTGATTTTATATTGAGTTATGAAAATTTCATGGCGGATGTCGTGGACGAATTTATGAAGCTCCCGGTTGAGAAGTATGGAGAGATAGAAAATGAGATGAAAGAGCTCCTGGGAACAGAGCAACCTGGCCATGCGGAGTTCGGCAGAATCTTTGATGAAGCAATGAAAGACGGCAGCAAATACTATACCAGTTATATGGCAGGGACTCCAGCAAAAGAGATAGTAGATAAAATATTAAATGATATAGGAGGGGGAAACATGGTATCAACATCAAGAAATACATTGGATTTTGAACAGTTCAGGGACCAATTGCAGGAGCAATTATTAAAGCGGAACGGTGAAGTGGATGGGGAGATTTCATACCATGAAGTGATGAAAAACAGGCAGACGCTTCATGGAATGACTTTTAGACCGGACGGAGCAGATGTGGGAATTACAGTTTATGCAGAGGATTCTTATGAGTTTTATAAGAAGGGAGGTACGGTTGACCAGGCTGTAGATGGTATTATATCAACATTTAATGCACCAGAGGTCAGGGCACACATGCCTGTGAACGTTGATAATCTCATCAACAAGGAAAATATTGTACCGGTATTTATCCCCAGGGCTGGAAATGAACAGATGCTGCAGGAAATACCACATGTACCTTTTGAAGACCTGGAGATAATCTTTAGGTTTAATATTCCAGAATGCGGCATGGCAACGATAGACAATAAACAGGCGGAAAGTCTCGGATTAAATGAAAAAGAGTTGATGCCTATAGCTATGAACAACCCGGCGTATACAGAAAATATCACGATAAAGGGCATGAGTGAAACGATGGCAAAAATACAGCCGGGAAGAATACCTGTATTGCCATTGGAGGAGGAAGAGATAATCATTATTTCTAATAAGGCAGGTTTTTATGGCGCGTCAGGGGTCCTGAATGTAGATACCATGAAAAAAATCACGGATATTTTTGGGGAGGATGCATATGTCCTGCCATCAAGTATCCATGAGTGCCTGGCTGTTAAAAAAAGCAAAGGTACTGTGGCGGAACTGAGAGATATGGTCCGTGAGGTAAATAATAGTATGGTTTTACCGGAGGAGCGCCTGTCAGACCAGATATATCAATTTGACTCTAAAATGAAGAAATTATCAATGGCAGTGGATTCTCCTGTGTTAGAGCACGCAGATTTCCATATGCATCCTCAGATAGGATACGAAAGAGGAAGATAATAAAGTAATAGGGGAAAGTCAAAATAAGCCAAAGGAGCAACAGAAAATTAGTTTACTTTTTAATAAGGAACGTGATCTGGAAAGGGGGTGGTGCCAACCAACATATTTGATAATACAAAGAAAAAAATTAAAAAACTTTGTGCAAGGGAGGTGGTTTCAGCCAGAGAGTAGATAATATGAGCCAGATATTTCATTTGTAGCTATGGATTCCGATGACCGAGTATTGCTGTCGTAACAATAAAAATAAATCGAATCTATGAGGAATAGGAGGAAATAAGAGAGTAATCCTAGGTAATATGTGTAGCTACACCTCATCGAAATAATGAGGCATGAAATATAGTTTGGTAAATTTTTGTGAATTTGATAAGTTCGCGGAGAAGAGTTATTGTGCGATCCATGACACAAGTGAGGAGTTGAATCTGGGGGATATTACAAAGGTTGATGAAACCAGGATAGCCCCATTTAATATGATCTGCGGCGGCAGCCCATGCCAGGATTTTTCACTGGCAGGTAAACAGGCAGGTGCGGTATGGACCTGCCGGGACTGTGGGCACACATACAATCCGCTGCAGGTGCATTACAGCAGGCGGGACCGATGTGGAAAATGTAATTCAACTGATATAGACAAGACACGTTCCTCCCTGCTGGTTGAATGGCTGCGGATCATCCGTGGTACAAGACCGGTTTGGGGAATTTACGAGAATGTGAAGAACATCGTCAGTAAAAAGTTTCGGGATACAACATTCAGATTATTTGAAGAAGAATTGCATGAGTATGGATATAATACATATTGGTCTGTATTGAATAGTAAAAATTACGGGATACCACAAAACAGGGAACGGATATACCTGATCCTGATCCAGAAAAAATATGACAACGGGAAATTCCGGTTTCCGGAGCCGCTTGGGACATCCATACGCCTGAAGGACATATTAGAAGACACAGTTGACGAGAAGTATTACCTTTCGCAAGAAAAGGTAAAAAAACTTATTGAGGATATGCAGGGCCGGAAAGCACTCCTATTTTCGCCAGATAAAGACAATACAGAGAGAATGGATGAAAATAGGTTGAGATTGGTAGGGAATATTAATGATAAGGGAACATTCACACAATCCGGAAGGATATATTCGCCAGAGGGATGCTGTCCAGCCTTAGTAACCTGTACCGGTGGAAACCTGCAGCCGAAGATCATCCATATGGGAAGAGTGGATAAAAGTTATATGCGTGACGTATATTCACCTCTTGGTATCTGTGGGACCAACCTGGCAAGCCGGGAACCTAAAATCGTGGAGAAGTCCATAGCAGCGATCAGGGGGAGATACAACGATGATGGAAAGATAGAGCAGAAGCTGGAAGTGGGGGATGGAAACCTTTGCCATACAATAACGTGTGTCACAAAAGACAATGTGATCCTTGTGCGCCAAAAGACCCAGAAGGGATATGAGGAATGCAGGATAAATGGCATTGCTAACCTTGTTTACCCAAAGATAGAGAAAAGAGGAAGGGTGCAGGAGCATGGAGAAATCTGCCCTACACTGACCACCGTCTCACATGGAATCTGTCGTTTGGAGTCTTTGATCAGGATACGCCGGCTTACGCCGTTAGAATGTTTCAGGCTGATGGGATTTAGTGATGATGATTTTTGGAAAGCGAAGAATGCCGGAATGAGTGACAGCCAGCTTTACAAGCAAGCTGGAAATTCCATTGTTGTTGATGTCCTTTTTTATATTTTTATGGAATTATACGGGGTAATGCCCGGATTATTTGATGATGTTAAGTTAGCATCTTTTTTCAGTGGTATCGGTGCATTTGAAAAAGCGCTGGAACGTATGAAAAATTACTTGGATTTTAGACCACAATAAAAGATTAAATGGAATCCCAAATGATGTAAGCATGGCATAATGGGAGACTCCTTTCAAAGATATGTTGGGAAGAATGATGTAAGCGGCTGCAGGGCTGCTTTTTTTATACAAAAGAATACGACTGGCTGGCTTGTGCAGCGTGTCAGCCAGTGAAATATATTAGAATAAGTCATTAAAAAGAGTATTCATATCAGTATTGAATATTTTTGCAAGAGCAATAAGTTCACTTACCTTGATATTAAGGCGGTTAGTCTCGATCTTTGCATAGCTGCTTTTGCTGGTAGGGATTCCCATAAGATTCAATTTCGCAACCACCTGGTCTTGTGTGAGTTTGCTGGAATAACGCAGCGCCTGAATACTATGTCCTAAATCTAAGTCGGGTCTTATCTTTTGCATAAGATGCACCTCTTTCCTCTGAAATGTTTCGTAATAGCGAAACTATGAATTGATTGTAACCAGAAATGAGTGTACAATGTTTCGTGATATTGAATTTATGGAGGTAAGAGGAATGGACAAATTGACTTTGGAGCGTTTGGCATATTTATATCTGGTTGGTGAGAGAGACCAGATGGTCCTTTCAGAGAAGGAAGAAATGAGATTCACTGATTTTCGGAAACATGAATTTCTGACAACATTTCTGGAACTGGATGGTTATAATGCGTATTTATGGAATTACTTTTCAGATCGGTTTAAGGTAAAATTTGATGCGCTCATAGGAATGATCGTACAAGAAACAGAGCCATATACAGATTCGGAGTCTGACTGGGAAGAACAGGAAGAGTGGGTTGCTGAATTTTGCAGGAATGCCCCGGAAAGCGAACAGGAATGGCTGGAAAAGTGGGTACAGGAGAAGAAACAGAAGTTATTGTGAGGAAAAAACCGATAGCAATTTGGGGTAATTGCTATCAGCGCAGGGCGGCATGGAGAAAACGGGTGATAGCAGATTGTTATTTCTGCTATCAGCCCTGTGGTGAAAATCAAATAATCTGCTATCAGAATTGTATATTTGGTAGCAGATTATAAGATGTAGGAAGAAAGATAGATAGCAGAAAAGCAAAACTGCTATCTATTTTTCTGTAGATAACGGCAAAACTGCTATCAATTATTCAGTTTTGCTATCAGTTTTTACCTATTATATACGGGGTTTTAGGGGCAGCCCCTAACAAGATGGATTTTGTACGGCAAAATCCGTATCTTGCAGAGGACTGGCAAGCCAGCCCTCAGTAGTTTTTTATGCTGCCATTGTATAAAAGAATGAGAAACAATGTTTAAATACACTTTTCTTGAAAGCATCCATGAGATGCAATATAATCATTTATATGGAAAAATTAATTGAAGTAAGCACGGAAGAATTCTGATGGAAAGGAACTTAATGAGATATGTTAGAGGAGATTAAATTTGGATTGGAAACAGCGGATAAACTAGCTGGAAAAGGTCAGGGCGTATTTAATCAGTTGCGAAAACCATATCAGAGGGGAGAAGAAATTCTCACGAAAGCTATATATGAGAATGGTGAAATAACTTCGGATGACATACAGGCAGTTGCTATGCAGTTCATGGTAAAAAAATTTGTAAAAAAGATTAAGAATTACGACAGTATAATTACGAAGGCTGAACGGCAGTTTGAGGATCTGTTAAAACAGACATCAGAGAAAATCCCGCTCAGTACACCAGATGACGACTGGATAGAATACTTTTTTGATATGTCATCCAGGGTTTCCAATAAGACGGTCCAAGAAATCTGGGCACGAATTTTACTTCAGGAACATATTGAGAATGGAAGTATCAAAAAAGTTATGCTGAACTCGCTTGCATTACTGGATGCAGATATGGCACTTGCGTTTAAAGCAATTTGCACATTAACGTACAGATTGACCATAGATAATGAAACTAGATTGATCCCATTTGTATTGTATGATTTTAATGTGGATAGACTTTTGGAAGGTTACACGGGAGATGTTAAGCCATTTGAAAGGTATAAAGAGGTTTGTCCGGATGAAAGAGAATTAGAATATTTAGCGGAAATCGGTCTTATTACAACAACAAATTTGACAAGCAGCACTTATACAATTTACTCCCCTGAAAAGACAAAAGTAACTTTTGAGTATTGTGGGGAAAGTGTTACGATTGATGAAACTTATAATGAAGAAGAGGAAGTTTATGAGACACAGGTCAGTTTTGTGTTTTATACACAGGTGGGATTGGCTTTATATGAGACACTCGCTTTTCCAGAGCATGAAGGATTATTTCCCGTTTTAAAGCGGTTTGCAGAAAATCAAATGCCATATTCAGAGTAGGTGAATACGAAACATAATAAGTAATTAGAGGATGAATCGGGAAATAAGAAGATTAGAAATTATATAATACTTTTTGTAATAAAAGGGCAGAAATTAGTGATCAATTAGCTGATTTCTGTCCTTTTTATTGCAAAAGAGCTATTTCGTATAGTCGGTAGACGTCATATGGAAAATGCAAAAGAATTATATTGTGAAAAAAGAAAGTTTGTAGTTGGGTAAACGGAGGTGAAAGTTGGGGCGGTTAAAAAATGAAGGTGAGTTATTAGAATGGCTGCAAAAAGTAGATATACTATTTCGTCTGTCCGAAATAGAGGCAAAGATAGTTTTAGGGTATTTGGAAGGCAGTGGATATAGTCTGTTGACACAAGGAAGAGAATTATTTTTGTCGGATGATATAAATGAAGTTAGGCAAGACATCACTATTGATTATGTTGTGGATCAGGCATGTGAAACCAATTATGAACTAATTGAGGAAACAGTAGAAAAAATTGCTTCATCCGATATGGAGATTGATACGACGGAACAAGAACAGTATTTATTAGGTCTTATTCAGGATGAAAAGGTTTTAGACAGCATATTTAAACGGACAAGGTACCAGAAGGAGATAGATGAAAAGGTGAGGTTACTATCGGCTGGGAAAGGACGAGAATCTACAGGAATGCGCAGGTGAGGGTTGTATATAAGGAGAGGTGAGAATATAGAAAAGGAAAGAAAAAAATGCCGGAAAGAGATTAGGCTTACATGTAATGAGTTAAAGGATTTGGAAGTTAAGGCAGCCCAGATGGGGGTGACTGAATCTCAGTATTTAAGACAACTAATATCAAACCGTCCACGGGATTATCCGGATATACGTCAGGAGATTACGAGATTAAATAATGAGATCAATCATATTGGTGTCAATATCAATCAGATTACACATAACAATAACAGCCGATTGTATTCCGAGGAGGATAAACATCGGCTGTATGTTTTAATGAAGCGTCTGAAAGATTTGATACAGGCAGTAATCAATAAACTATAGGGGAATAGGATGGCAATCAGTAAGATCCTGCACATGAAGCAGGGTAAAGCAGGATATATGGCAAAGCATCTGGCAAATGGGCTGAAATATATCATGGACCCGGATAAGACTGAAAACGGCCGCTATACCTGTGGGAGTAACTGTATGCCAGATAATGCTTTACAGCAGATGCTGGATACAAAACGGCATTTCGGTAAAATGGATAAGCGCCAGGGGTATCATCTCATTATCTCCTTTGAGGAGGGCGAGGTATCGGAGGATACTGCTTTTGAGATTGTTGGACAATTTGTCAAGGAATATCTTGGCCCTGATTTTGAGGCTGCATACGCGGTTCATAATGATACGGAGCATATTCACGGGCACATTATCTTCAACAGCGTCCGCTGTACCACCGGATATAAGTATGACTATAAAAATGGAGAATGGGACCGAAATATCCAGCCTCTTGTAAATAGGTTATGTGCAGAACATGGCCTGTCTACCCTGGATATGGAGAAGATCCTTGAAAAAAGACTCAGTCATGGGTACGGGGAACAGGGAGAACCGGAGGATAAGGGCAGAAGGCTTTCTGACCGGGATATCAGGATCAAGCATGATATAGACACAGCAGTAAAGGACGCGGAGACATATGAGGAATTTTTAGAACTCCTTGAAAGCATGGGGTATGAAATACATGGAAAAAAACATCTTGCAGTCCTGGAGCCGGGGGCACAGCGAGCACGGAGGATAGACCGGCTGGGAGAGGAGTACACAGAGGAAATGCTGCGGTGCAGGATAGAACAGCCCCCAGTACCTTCAGTGACCAGTGACGGCAGGGAATCGGAACTGGTCTATATTTTTATACCTTACCGGAAACGCCATCTGACGCAGTACCAAAAAGCGTGTTTTCTCAGGAAATACAGAGCAGGAAAAATACAGGCAGATAATAAGACCTGGAAATACAGGGCGAATCTCCAGGCTATAAAACGGCTGGAAGAAGAGTATCTGTTTCTGGCGGAACACCAGATACATTCAAAGGTACAGCTTGACGAGATTGTATTACAGGCTGATAAAGGGATTGCCGCTCTACGTGAAGAAAAAAGATCGTTAGAGGAAAAAAACAGACCTTATCAGGCAGTTTTGAACCTGCTGGGACAGATAGATGAGGCGGCTATTGAAGCTGGACTCTATCTGGAGGGATATCCTGAATTCAGGGAGGAATATACGCAGTACAAACTCTTTTGTGATAAACTGCAGGGCTTGGGTTACAGTATTGCAGATGCGCGTTTGATCGGATGCCAGGTAGAATCGGAGAGACAGATACTGAAAAACAGGCGCAGGGAGCTGCTCAGGGAAAAGAGGATTGCAATAAAACTCAAAACAGAGATTGGAAAGCGGCAGATGGTGAAAGAGATTGAGGCAGTAAAGAGCCGGCCTTAGCATATCTTCTTATCTGCCTGGGACAATAGGGCAATATGATTTTTGGGCAGGCTATGTTTGTCCAGAGAAGGGAGGCAAATTGACAGTAGAAGAACAGCGGTATTTTGAGGAGTGCCGCAAATTTTTAGACAGAGAGCAATTAGATATAGTTACAATGGCAATGGACTACGGGCTTTCGCTTGCCAGTATCCGGCAGGTGGTTAAGAGCAATAAAAACGCGGCCTGTATGAAGGAGATCATTTTTTCATTGATGGAAAATGTGGAACAGGCTGTTGTCGATTTCCTTTGTGAGAGTGATTTTAACCAATATCAAACGAAAGAAATTGTGGAAGGAATCAGGTCTGGCCTTACGCTTGAGCAGGTAAAGACGTTTGCAGTAGGCGATATGTCCGCGAACCGGATGAAAAAAATGCGGATGCAGTTAGTACAGAGCCAGCAGGATAAAGTAACTGACGCTGGCGGAGATGATGAGGTACGCACTTATATGAAAAGCCTTATGGAGGTGATGGAAAGCTCCATACAGCAGTTCCGTGAGAGCAATGAGCGGTTTGATACACTTTCTGGTCTTGTAAAGGAACATGTCGTTGAGGAAAAAAACAGGGAAATACAGGATCTGTATGAAAATTTAAAATATAAGGATGCAAAGATCAGTGAACTGCAGAGTAAATTATCAGAACGGGATAAACGGATCGCAGAACTGGAGTCAGTAAAGCAGGAGCCTGAGAAACAGGTTCCTGCATCTGTCAGGAAATCCCCGGAAGGGCAGCCGGAATTTTTGAAACCCGGGCCGGCTAATGAAGAGGCGCAGTCGTTAAAGAGAAGAATGCTGGGATGGCTGCTGGGCGGAAAAGGTATGAAGAAGGATATGCTGGAAAAGATCATGGCGGCGGACCTGTCAGCGGAACAACTGGAGGAAGTCCGTAAGTGCATAGAATCCGGATTGAAAGAACAGGAGATAGCCCGTGTGATCGAGAATAACCCGACACCAGACCGCATGAGGAAGATGAGGGAAATCCTTTTACTGATGGGGCAACGAAAGGCTGGTGAGTAATATGTTTGAGATTGATCATGTTATACAGTGTTTTTCCGTTTTGGACGAGGTAGAAAAAGAAGAAGCACGTTTCTCCCAGGCTCAGAAACAGACAATATACCGGATAGCTTTCCATAAAGAGAATTTTGAAGATGTCCAGAGACTTATCATGCAGGCTTCTGCTCCAAACCTGAATACAGATGAAAGGAACCGCCTTCTTCAGCATCATTTGGAAATGATGCCCGTGCTGCCTGATAATGTCACACAGATTGAAAATTATATCTTCCAGTTACAGCATATGACATATGAGAAAAACAAAGCAAATGAAATGCTGGAGGAGATTTTAAGCCGGAGTAATATAAGCCAGGAGCTTGATGCCCTGATAACGAAAGCACAGGAGCGCCCTTTGGGGAATCCGGCGGTTAAGAATGAAAAAATAAAATAGGGGGTAGCGGTATGAGTGAGATACAGGACGCGGCACAGATCATCCGGGTTTCCTTTGAGGGGACCGAAGTTATTATGAAGGTGGGAAAAGCTGGATGGGATTTTGTGAAAGGTGTATGTGCGGTGATAAAAAATGTACTGGATACAGAAAAACTGGAGGGAAAGACATCCGTAAAAAAATTACTGAAAATGGGCGGCGACCTGCAGGTTTATAAGTTTAATACAGAGGATCTGGGGACTGTTAAGAGCCTTGCAAATAAATATGGGATACTATATTCTATCCTGCCTGACCTGAATGAAGCAGACGGGATGAGTGAGATCCTGTTCCATAGCCAGGCGGCCCCCAGGATTGAATCCATTGCCCAAAAACTGAAAGGTTCCAGGATTGAGTCTATGGATGACTATATGTCGAATGCAGAACCGGACAAACTGGAGAAAATAGTAGATGAAGCGGGAAAAAAGTCCCCGGTTCCTGATGAGAAAGAGTATAAACTGGTTGCCGAAGAATTTGCGAAAAATCCTGGAACAAAAGTCAGCGATATCCGTTCCCGTCTGAATATGACATGGTTGGAAATATGGCCGATTGTGAAACATATGGAGCAGAACGGCCTTGCTGAGTGTAAGGATGGCGTGGTCACAATGAAAATGGGGGCACATGAGTTCCAGGAGTTTTTGGATACGGCGCAGTGGAAAGCACTGTTCGGGGAAAAAGAAGAGGACCGGCGCACTGGCGGCAATGAGCAGGATAAGAAAATTGGTGAGATCAGGCGTATCCATAAGGAATATAAAGATGACCCTAACATAAATGCGATCACGATTGACCGCAAGATGGTCCTGGAGGAGACAGAGAAACATATCAAGACCAGGATACCATACAAGAAAGAGGAGTTTATCTGGCTTGATAAGTCAGAGATCACATGGATCAATGACAATAAGACGATATATGCCGGACTCGAAAAAGGAAAAAAATATGCAGTCCTGGATAGTGAAAATAAACCCGTGCGTACTGTTTCAGGGCAGAAACTCTATGAACAGAGTTATGATCCCGTGATACGAGATCGTGTACGGCAGGAGCAGGAAAGGAAACGTAAACAAAAGCAGCGGGACCACAGAAAGGCACAGCAGACCTTGGATGAGGCCAGACATGCGTTGAATGGCAGGTCCAGATGATGAATGGTGCGCTATCAAGTAAAAAAAAGCAGCCTGTCTTGATGTATGTGATAGGCGGTATGGCATCTGCTTATGGGGCCTACATATTAAACGCCTGCTATCAGCCGGGGAAAGATATCAATTATGTAATGGAGCGACTGAATGTGGTAATGGGCGCTCCCTTTGCAGATTATTGGAATGGAACATCCCTGAAGGCCATAGTCGGGGGCTTATTTGTGTATCTTATTGTCATTCTGATGTACATTACGAACAGGCACAAGTATATGCCAGGGCAGGAATTCGGTACTGCTGTATTCGCTGATCCGAAGATGGTGTCTAAGAAATTTGAAGATAAAGACGGATCAAACAACCGTATCCTAAGCCAGAATGTCAGGATGTCTATGAATACCAGAAAGACAAGGCTGAACCTGAATTATCTGGTGATAGGGGGAAGTGGAGCGGGAAAGACCCTCTTCATGGTGAAGCCCAACCTCCTGACTATGACTTCGTCATTTATCGTGACAGACCCTAAAGGTGAGATTGTCAGGTGCTGCGGCGGGGTGCTCAAGAAGCATGGTTACAGGGTACGTGTCCTGAACCTTGTAGAAATGAGCCAGTCCAATGGGTACAATCCATTCCGGTATATCCGTTCAGAAACAGATATCATTAAACTGGTGACAAACCTGATACAGAACACCACGCCAAAAAATTCATCTAGTAATGATCCATTTTGGGAAAGTGCGACTTGTTCGCAGGCGGTAACAAGCCTGCGCATGGGCGCGATTTAATTTAATAAATCAGTCTATGAACTGATAGTTCAATAGGTGGAATGAAGGAGTAACGTCCTGAAACGCCTAGCCTTGATGGACATGCGTCGATTGTAAAGGTCGGGGTTTGAAGCTCCATGACAAAGGCTGAGAGTAACCGTAAGAGATAGCCAAATGTCTCACGAAAGCGCCCCAGAGGTGGGGTGTGTTACCTATAAGCCGAGGCTCTATAAAATACCTATGGTTAGTATGTTTGCCTTGGCGGGCAAACTGACGAATCTGTGAATGTACGGTTCTAAAAGAAGACCATATAGAAATGTATGGGTGCGTTAAAGCGTAGCTAGTGTGGTTTAGTAGAAATTTTCCCTACGAACGACCATGATATGTTACAGGCATATCCAAGCTGGCAGGACTATAGCAGAAACCTAAGGGTATAAATGCACAGATAGGACTATCGGAACAAGGAAAGGTATCGAATCCCGGACAGGGATAATCTGACGAAGAACAATAAGCAGATGAATCGGTGCTGAAAGGTTGAGGTCGAACTTTTGATAGCTTCTGTAATGGAAGAAGTAGGGATGGCCTCTAGTCGGTTGTAAAAAGCATACATTATTCAGTCCAACATAAGGATTCGAATAAGACCAAAAGGGTCACTTTCAAAAGGAGGTGATGCCTTATGCCAAAGAAAAGTAAAAACCTATGTGTAGATGACTTGCGGCACGCTGAATACTACGATATGCAGGATACCTTCGATGAGTTATATCAGAGAAACTTAAGTGGCGATACGTTTGAAAGCCTTATGGATTTGATATTGAGCCGGGATAACATCCTGCTCGCATATAGGAACATAAAGGCTAACAAAGGAAGCTACACAGCAGGTACAGACAACAGGAACATCACAGAAATCGGGGGAATGTCTCCCGACAAGGTTGTGGAGAAAGTGAGGTTCATTGTTACGGGGAGCCAGCATGGCTACAGACCCAAACCTGTAAGACGAAAAGATATACCAAAACCCAATGGAAAACTGCGTCCCTTAGGCATCCCGTGTATATGGGACAGGCTGATACAGCAATGTATCAAGCAGATTTTAGAGCCGATATGTGAGGCAAAGTTTTATAACAATAGCTATGGATTCAGACCAAGTCGTTCAGTTGAACATGCAATATCAAAAACTTACACGATGTTACAGAGGATGAATCTTCATTATGTGATTGAATTTGATATAAAAGGATTCTTTGACCATGTGAATCATAGCAAGCTGATAAAGCAGATTTGGGCATTCGGAATACAGGACAAACAGCTTATATTTGTAATAAAGCGAATTCTGACAGCACCAATAAGAATGCAGGATGGTTCAACACTCATCCCCACCGAGGGAACTCCGCAGGGCGGCATTATTTCACCCCTGCTGGCAAATATAGTGTTAAATGAGCTTGACTGGTGGGTGGCTAGCCAATGGGAAGAAAACCCACTGGCATTAGAAAAAGCGAAATACAGAGTTATCAGAACGTCCGAGGTTTTAGATAAAAGCCACGGATATACGGTAATGAGGAGGACAAATCTCAAGGAAATGCATATCGTGAGGTATGCCGACGATTGTGCGCCACGAAGGCGAGTCCAAGTAGCGTAGCTACTTGAAGACAGCTATGCTGTACAGATGATGGCGGAGGGCCCGCCGGAACCGCTATACAGGTGGAGGTTCCAAACCACCCTAAGGTGCTGTAGTCAAAAGCTATGGTATTGAGCGTTAGGGAAAAGGCAGATATAACTGTCAGGTGGGTGTGAAGGAGATGAATGAACATATAAACCGCTTACGGAAATGTCGAAAGCGTAGAGATTCCATCAAAACCAGGGGGTAGTCGTTAACCTGGGATAAGCCTGGAGGAAACCTGTTTACTGTCCAGGCGGTGGGCGGCATAAAGGCGGCATGAACTTTACACAGGCATCTGTACGGAACGTGGGAACCCACGGGCTGATGTTAAGGGAGTATATCAAGCGGAAGAACCGTAAGATAAGAGTACCGATGCAGTCATGGGGGCAGATTGGGTTATAGTAGCGTGGAAGTTTCTGTAACGGGAATGGAGCAAAGAACCCGAATTATCCGGCTTTAAGGATAAGTCAACTTTAGAAAGAAGGAGGAACTTATGCAAGAAGCAAAGCCATACAGTATTTCAAAGAAAGCAGTGATAGCGGCTTATCAAAGAGTGAAAGCGAACAAGGGAACCTATGGTGTGGATGAACAGTCCATAGAAGATTTTGAGAGGAAACTCAATAACAACCTCTACAAAATATGGAACAGGATGTCATCCGGCACTTATTTTCCCAAACCTGTAAAAGCGGTAGCGATACCAAAGAAGAATGGAGGAACCAGAATTTTGGGGGTTCCGACAGTAGAGGACAGAATTGCCCAGATGGTGGCGAAGCTGTACTTTGAACCATGCGTGGAGCCAATCTTTTATGAAGATTCCTATGGATACCGTCCGAACAAGTCAGCCATACAGGCGCTTGAAGCCACAAGGACAAGATGTTGGAGAAAAGACTGGGTATTGGAGTTTGATATCCGGGGGCTGTTTGATAACATCAGACATGATTATCTCATGGAAATGGTAAAGAAACATACCAAAGAGAAATGGATAATCCTATATATCCAGAGATGGCTGACGGCACCGTTCCAAATGGAAGACGGGACGATTGTGGAAAGGAAATCCGGAACCCCGCAAGGCGGGGTGATAAGCCCAGTATTGGCGAACCTGTTCCTGCACTATGCGTTCGATGATTTCATGGTAAAGGAATTTCCGACGATACCGTGGGCAAGATATGCTGATGATGGGATAGCGCACTGCGTCTCCCAGAAACAGGCGAAATACCTGCGGAGAAGGTTGGAACAGAGGTTCCAGAGTTATGGTTTGGAACTGAACCAGGAGAAGACAAGGATAGTGTACTGCAAAGACGATGACCGGAGAGGGAATCATGAGAATACTTCCTTTGATTTTCTGGGATACACATTCCGTCCAAGACATGCAAAGAACAGGTACGGGAAGTTCTTTACAAACTTCCTTCCGGCAATCAGTGAGAAAGCAAAGAAAGCCATACGCAAAGAGGTAAGAGGATGGAAACTGCAATTAAAATCGGACAAAGACCTCTACGATATAGCAAACATGTTCAACCGTCAGATACAGGGATGGATTAATTACTACACGCATTTCTATAAATCAGAAATATATGATGTGCTGAGGTACATCAATGGATGTCTGGTGAAATGGGTGCGGAGGAAGTATAAGAAGCGCAAGGCTAGACGAAAGGCGGAACACTGGCTCGGAGAGATAGCAAAGCGTGACAGGAACCTGTTTGCACACTGGAAATTTGGGATACTGCCAGCGGCTGGATGATGGGAGCCGTATGAGCTGAGAGGTTCACGTACGGTTCTGAGAGAGACTTGAGGGGAGGTTCCTCAGGTCTACTTACTTTAGAATCTTCTGTAGAAGCAAGGAAGATGCTGTAAAAACAAAAGAAGCTGTTACGAAATGGATTGAGGAAAGGCTGAAACTTGAAGTATCACCAGAAAAAACGAGGATTGTAAACACTCGTAAAAGATGGTCGGAATTTTTAGGTTTCAAAATCAAGGTCATTCCCAAACACCATAAGTATGTAGTCAAATCGGCAATCTGTGATAAAAGGCTAAAGATTGAAAAGGATAAATTAGTGGAGCAAGCGAAGAACATAGCAAGACCAAGGGAGAAAATAAGCTGCCTCAATGAGATAAGGCTTTATAACTCAATGGTTTTAGGCATACAGAACTACTACCAGCTTGCAACCTGCATCAGCCTTGATTGCAGGGAAATCCACAGACAAGTTATGACGGTACTTACAAACAGGCTGAACACCGAAAAGGGATGTATGTTAAAGCGTGAGGGCGGAACGATAACCCGGAGCGAAAAGGGAAGATTTGGAAAATCCAAGATGATAAGATATGTCGCTGGGATTGACCAGATGATTTATCCGATAGCATATGTGAAATTCAAGGTGGCAATGCCTAAAAGAATCAAAGTATGTAGCTACACACCAGAGGGAAGGGAACTAATCCACACAAGCCTCAGCCTTAACAAGGCGGTCATGCATGGATTGAAAGATGACCGGATAACTGACCACAGCATAGAATACACGGATAGCAGGATTTCCTTATTTTCTGCACAACAGGGTAAATGTGCGATAAGTGGAGAAGTGTTCACGAATTCCTCAATAATAGAATGTTGGTTCAAAAAATCTAAAGAACAGGGTGGAAAAGAACGCTACAGAAATATGATTCTCATACACAAGAAATACCTGCCGTTATTACAGAAGACACCTCAAAAAGAATTAAAAGCCTTAACCAAAACACTTGAAATAACCAAAAAGATGATTTCTAAAATAAACAGTCTGCGTGAGCAGGCTGGTCTACCGGCAATAGGATAACGTAATAATTTGGTGACTGTTTAAATGTATGCTAAATACAATCGATGGGGCGCCGGATGCGGTGAAAATCGCATGTCCGGTGCTAGTCGGGGGAAAAGCCGGAGATTATATCAAAGGCTTACCTATCGAAACAAGCGGAATCACTTTACCTTCAGGCCATTTTTTTATATGTTTGGATGGAGTGTGCGCCGAAAGAGAAAAATTTCCGTATGGTCTTGAAACTGTTAAATGAAGCGGAAGTAAATACAGATGGCTCGCCATCAGAGCTTGACAGGCGGTTCCGGCGATTGGAGAGAAAAAAGGGCAGTAATCATCCGGCATTGATCCAGTATAATAAGGTGGTGCGCGGGGCCGGTGATACGGTCAGGAGCATTATCATAAGTGCAAATGCCAGACTTGGCCTGCTGGAAAATCCACAGGTTTTAAGGATACTTGACCAGGATGAAATGGATATCGCGGAGATAGGCGCAGGAGTAGATGGGGACAAGGATAGAAAGACCGTGCTCTTCTGCGTGATACCGGACAGTGATAAAAGCTATTCGTTTTTAGTGGGTATGCTTTACTCGCAAATATACCAGGAGTTATATTATCAGGCTGATTTTATCTTTAGGGGGCGCCTTCCCATCCATGTGACCTTCTTACTTGATGAATTTGCGAATGTGCCACTCCCTGATGGGTTTTGCTCCCTACTGAGTACATGCCGGTCCAGGGAAATATCCAATGTCATAATCATACAGAATTTGGCCCAGATCAAGGAACTGTTTGAAAAGACTTGGGAGACAATACCAGGGAATTGCGACACGCTCATCTATCTTGGTGGAAATGAACAGTCGACGCATAAGTATCTGAGCGAAAGCCTTGGAAAAGGCACGATAGACAAAAAAAGCAGTGGGGAAACAAAAGGGAAAAACGGCAGCAGCAGCAGAAATTATGATGTGCTGGGCCGTGAACTGTTGACTCCTGACGAGACAAGAAAACTGGATAATAATAACTGTATCCTGTTGATCCGGGGGTGCGATGTAGTCATAGACCGTAAGTATAATACATTTAAGCATCCCCTTTTTCCAGAAACAGAGGATGGCGGTGGGAAACCGTACCTTCATAATATCGAGGATGCAGGAAAAGAAGGGAAACTCAGGTTTTTAAGTGAGGAATCCTTGAAATATTATGAAAATAAAGAGAAGAATGGTGAACCGGTAAACTTTTTGGAATTGTCCTTGGATGAGGTATTTTCTTACAGTCCAATTCCAAAGAAAATATTTTCAGATGAGGAACTGGAGAATAACCGTAAGGCAGGGAGGACAGTAAAGGAGGTGATGAGGAAAAGACAGAAAAGCCCGGAAAAAGCTGGAAATCCGGCAAAAACAGACGAGGAGCGTCTCTCGGAACTTTTATCTGAAAATCCATACACCCAGGGACAGCTTGAAGAGATTTTTTCGGCTGTGGAAAGTGGGATGGACTACCGCAGGATAATATCATTAGCTGACATTAAAAATTCAGCAGATAAAATGAAAGAGCTGCGGGAGCTATATTTTAAAACAAAAGATACGACCAATTAAAAAGGGTAGATTTTTGAGAACCTGTAATTTTGCATTGCGCTAGGCAGGTTTTCAAAAATCTGCCTTTTTGCGTAATGCATCCTGAATTTAAAAGAAAAGGAGAATGGAATGATTAAAAAAATCAAGGATGCGATCCGTAAAAAAACAGTAAAGAAACACATTGTACAGGTTGCCGCTGGTACAGCCGCGGCAACTGTCTTATACTCACAGACTGTATTGGCGGCAGGCGTGGATTCAGTTACGCAGCCGCTGGAAAACCTAAAGACGCTGGTCATTGCGATCATTGGCGCAGTCGGTGTAATTATTCTGGCAAAAAACGTCATGGAGTTTGCCCAGGCATATCAGCAGCAGGACAGCTCAAGCATGAACAGTGCTATTAAAGGCATTGTTGCAGGGCTCATCATGGCGGCTATTTCCTCCGTATTAACGTTCCTCGGTATCAGTTGAATTTTTTGTAATCTTAAAATAAAGTTCTATACTTTAAAATTAAGATGGATACTTTAAAAATAAGTCGTATACTTTCAGGCTATAAGAAATACATGCTGCCACATATATTTGGAAATTAAAAATTGAATAGACAGGTGGAAAAAGCGCGATTAACGGCTTGTGATGTTTATAGTGCCTTTTATTTTTATGGGAGATGGTACCTTTGAAAGTATACAACTTTATTTAAGTATAAAAAAGGAAGGAGTTACTTTTGAAAATTTTTAATGAAAGTATACAACTTAATTTTAATAAAAGCGCGCAAATAGGGCTTAAAAGTATACAACTTAATTTTAAAAGTACATTTTTATTTTTGGCCGAAGTCACAATTTAAAAAGGAGTAAACTATTTGATTTAGTTTACTCCTGAGATCGAGGAGGTAAAAAATGTTTAAACTTGGAGAGGCAATCCTGGCATTGCTGGAGATTGTTTTTGGATTTTGGAATAATCAGGTCGGCCTTGTTTTTGAACTATTGGGGCAATCCCCTGTAAATTTCAAGGGAGGCGGTCCGTGGGGACTAATTGAGAGCATCGAACCGCTGTTTGTAGGGATAGGGTCTGCCCTGGTAGTCTTGTTTTTCGTTGTGGGATTTTGCTCTGAGAGTGTGGATATCCGGGAGGAAATGAGGTTTGAAGTGATCCTGCGGATGCTCATGCGGCTGGCTATCGCCCAATGGCTGGTTTCCTACAATATCACGATCATGCGTGCATTATTTACATCATGCGGAAATCTGGTTGGGCTGCTTGGGCAGAACCAGAGTGTGGAATTAAGCATAGACCCGGCGCAGGCTGATGTGATAAAGGACCTGGGGTTTGGTACAAGCATCGTATTTCTGATACTGGCTGTATTTTTATCCTTAATCGTTATCATCTGCGGTTTCTTCCTATTATATAATGTGTATTTCAGATTTCTGAAGATCATGGTGATCGTGCCGTTTGGCGCGTTGGCAAGCAGTACGCTGGCAGGCAACCGCGGGATCAGCAATACCTTTGTCGCATATATGAAATATTTTATATCTGTTGTATTTGAGGCTGTCACAATGGCCCTTGCGATCCTGCTCTGCAATATGTTCATATCATCCGGCCTGCCGACTTTTACAGGTTCGTATGAGGATTGGGCGAAGACCCTGATTTATTTAGGAGAAATGACATTTTGTGTCGCGCTGACGGTAGGAACGGTCAAAGGTGCCCAGAACCTGACTTCACGCGCGTTAGGATTATAGGAAGGAGACAAGGCAGTAATGGTAGAACTATGTCATATTTATTTTTATACCGATACGCTGGCACTTAGTGCAGACACAGAACTAAATACAGAACAACACAGGGTCAGGGCGTTTGCAGGGGAAATGGAGAAACTCCTTAAAAGATTAGGGTTCCAATTACACGGGAGATATGGGATTCGGAAAACAGAGTGTCTTGAACTACTTGGGGTGAAAATTTTAAGAGGAAACATTTCCGAAATGACAATACCAGCGGTCGAGGCAGAACTGCAGGCAGCGCAGTGTATCCATTATATGGGCTGTAATAACTATGGTCCATCCTATATTTTGACAGATCAGGAAAAAGCAGTATACCTTTTTCAGGAACAATTCCAGCATGTGGCCGATGATATGATGAAAAAGGGAATGCTTTTAGTAAAAGACGGGGATTCCGGTCCCCTGTATTCACTGCCTGAGTTTCAAAAACAGAAACAGGCAGACAAAATTTTCAAGGAGGACAGGGGAAAATGCCGGTAGCAGAGCGGCAGGGCATACAGATGACCCTTCTGGATTACTTTAAAGATATGGACTGTTTTACGCTGTCAGAAGCAACCGCATATGTAAAACAGGTGAAAGAAGTCAAGGAACCCAGTATCAGGGCGAGGATATATGAGGGGATTGACAAGGGTATGTTCCGCCGCCTTGAAAAAGGTGTATATGCAGTCACCCGGCAGGACGAGAACCAGCAGGAAGTTACGTGTATGCTGATACAGGGAAATGGCAGGGATTTAAGCTTTCTTAAAGACAACAGTGTGGACGCGATCATCACAGACCATCCGTATGAGTTAAAAAAGAGTTTAAAAGGCGGGAACAGAAACTTTGCAGATTATGACTGTTTTCAGTACGGGCAGGAAGATTTTGATGAAAAATACCGGGTATTAAAAAAGGGACATTTTTTAGTAGAATTCCTTCCTGAAGAAAATACTGAAAATTACCAATATCTGTTCAAGATCAAACAGATGGCAAAGGAGTCAGGTCTTGAGTATTATGCAAAGGTTACTTGGAAAAAAGGAAACTTCGTATCAAATACTGGAAGAAAATCAAAAAATACAGAAGAGATTATTTTTTTTACTAAAGGCAGGGCACGAAGCCTGAGGGTGGATGCAAAAAAAGATAAGACTGAACCTGGAATTTCCCACTATATGTCTGGCACGAAAGGTATGCTGCCCACCATGTTCGATGTGGAACCAGTGTCAAGAAATGGGCGCATCCACCAGGCCGAAAAACCAATAGAACTGTTAGAGCAGATCATAGAATTTGTCACGGAAGAGAAGGAGTGGATTCTGGATCAGTTTGCAGGCTCCTTTGTATCTGGAGAAGCTGCACTTAAAAGCGGGCGGAATTCCATCTGTGTGGAAATCAGTGAGGAATACTTTCAGCAGGGAAAGGAGCGGATGCAGCAGGTGCAGGGTAAAGGTAAGAATAGATGAGGGGAGGTGGAACATTGGATGATGATATTAAAACATTGAAATTTGACTGGGAGTTTGGTGTAGAAGAATTGGCACTTAAAGTTATGAGCTACAATGCGGGAGAGGGCCTTTACATCGGGCTTTTTGATAAGGATGAGGATGGAGAATGGGAATTGTTTGGTGATTTGACAGTAAATCTGCCGGGCTACTCTTTAGAGCCTGACGAAGCGTTCATCAGTGACTTCTCCTGCAGGAGTAAACTGGCGTTCATTGAGGAACACAAATTGGGAAAAGTGTTGTCAGACACGGGGAGATCAGGAATGGCAGAATATCGATTAGCTGCATTTGACCTTGAACGTTTGGCGGAATTTGACAAAGAGGGGGTCATGGAGTATAGACGCCTCAGAGGACTTAAACCTGAAAGGATGTCTGTGGATGCCTTCAAAAATAATTCGTTTATGAGGTGATGGAAAAATGGATATAGAGTTAAGTGAAGATTTGAAATATTACAAAGAATCGGTGGCATTGGGGCTGACAGCGAAACAATTGATATTTTCTATATTGGCATTAGGAACTGGGACGGCAATCGTTCTGCTTTTATATACGAGAATCGGTATCACATTAAGCTGCTATTTAGCCACGCCGCTTGTGGTCCCACTGGCATTGACTGGTTTTTATAATTATCATGGACTGACTTTTTGGCAATTTGCGAAAAAGATGGTCCATTTTTCTTTTTATAACCGCCCTCTTCTATATGGTTCCACAGAATCCTTAGAGGAACTAAGGGGTGTAATGCTGGAAATGAGGCAGGAAGAGGATAAGGCGGAGAAGGATAAGAAAAAAGAACTGAAAAAAGAGGAGAAGGGAGGGGATGTGAACATGGTCAAAAAAAGAGCAATACGTATGGTTGTGATCACCGTGGGGCTTATTGTAGCCGGTGGTGCAGCGGCTGTCTGGTATAAGTATTCCAGATAATGCCCAACGAATAAATCAGGCAGGAAAACTGCCAGCTCTCCAATCCAGGGAGAGGGGAAAAGGAACAGACATTTAGTGACGGCAGATGGCGGTTGCTGAGTGTTTTCCCTGAAGTCTCCCCATCTGCCTGAGAGGAGGATATATAGTTGGCGATTTTTACAGATAAATTTGAACAGTTAAAAAAGACAGATAAAACAGTAAAGGCCCCAAAGTATGTTCAGCAGATCATGGGCATACAGAGGATGGCCGGCAATGGCATTTTTGAGGTGGAAAAGGGGAGATATTCAAAATCTTATCGTTTTACGGATATCAATTACGTGACATCCAGCACGGATGACCAGATAAGGATCTTAAAGCAGTATTGCAAGGCAGTCAATGCGATAGATGTATACTTTAAGATCACGATCCATAACCGGAATAAGAATATGCAGGACTTCCGGGAAAATGTGCTCTTCCGGCATAGGGATGACAGCTATGACTGGCTTCGTGATGCTTATAACAAGATCACAGAAGCACGCATTGTAGAAGGCAAACAGGGGATAGAACAGGAAAAATACCTGACTGTCTGTGTGGAGAGGAAGGATTACGAGCAGGCAAAAGCCTGGTTCGCGACTTTTGAAGCGACACTGAAACAGAATTTTGGGGAACTTGGTTCCGCTATCGAGCCTCTGGATGCGAAAGAACGGCTCCGTATCCTCTATAATTTTTACCGTATTGGTGAGGAAGAGCTATTTGATTTCGATTTCAAGCAGGTACTAAAAAAAGGAGGCGATCCGAAAAACAGCATCGCTCCCGGGTTTATGAAGTTCTATCCGGGATACTTTGAGACAGAGAGAAAAAAGTGCCGGGCACTATTTATCAAGAAATACCCGGCCTCGCTATCTGATACATTCCTGAATGATATCACAAACCTGCCGGTCCATAGCATGACCACGATAGACGTGATACCAGTTCCAAAGGAGTTAGCGACCAGGGTCCTGCAGAAAAAGTATCTTGGGATAGAGAACGATATACTGAAACAGCAGCGGGTCAGAAATAAGAACAATGACTTTTCCTCGGACATTTCCTATATCAAAAAAGTCCAGAAGGAAAAGATCGTCAGTTTGATGGATGATGTCCGGGAGAACGACCAGAATCTTTTTTATGTGGCGTTAAACATGCTGGTCATGGCAGATACAAAAGAAGAGTTAGAGAGCACTACAGAAACGATCAAGAACATCGGTAATGGGCAGATGTGCCAGATAGAAACCCATTATTACCAGCAGATGGAGGCTATGAACACCATCTTCCCTGTTGGCAACCGGCAGGTCTCCACGTACCGGACTATGCTGACCAGGGATATTGCGGCTTTACTCCCATTTAATGTTCAGGAGCTGAATGACAGGCAGGGAGTTTGTTATGGGATCAATCAGGTTTCCCATAATCTTTGTATCGCAGACCGGAAGAATCTGGCTAATGGGAACGGGATGGTGTTCGGTATCCCCGGTTCAGGAAAATCTTATTTCAGCAAGTCTGAGATGGTGCAGGTCTTTCTGAACACGGATGATGATATCATCATTGTAGATCCGACCCTTGAGTATTTTGATATTGCTGAAGCCCTCGGAAATCAGGCAGCCATTGTCAACCTTTCCAGTTATACGAAAAATTATATCAATCCGCTGGAAATGGATGTCTGGACACTGGACCTTAACGATTCCGAAGGAAGGATCAGGGATAAAGGAGAGTTCATGCTGGGGTTATGCGAACAGTGTTATGGAGACAGCCTCAATAGCAGGCACAAATCCATCATCGACCGTTGCGTGCGGAAACTCTACTTAGACATTGTGAAGAATAAAGAAAAGCATATCCCTACCATGTCGGAGTTTTACGATCTGCTTTTAGAGCAGCCAGAACTTGAGGCACAGGACATAGCCCTGTCATTGGAACTATTTGTCAATGGTTCCCTTAATATTTTTAATAACCATACAAACGTAAATGTGCAGGCCAGATTTGTTGTTTTTGGTACCAGGGACTTAGGAAAAGAACTGGGGGCCATTTCTACCCTTGTGATGTTGGAAAATATCAGTGCCAGAATTGCAGAAAATGCAAAGATCGGCCGGGCAACATGGCTCTATATAGATGAATTCCATACTGTCCTGGACAGGGAATACAGCGCTAAATACTTATACACCTTATGGAAAAAAGTAAGGAAACTAGGAGGGTTATGCACCGGGATCACGCAAAATATAGTTGATATGCTGCAAAATTACACAGCGGTTACAATGCTCGGGAACAGTGAATTTATTGCACTTCTAAAGCAGGCGAATGTGGACAGCCAGGAGCTTTCCCGTGTGGCCGGCATTCCTGAAGCGCAGCTCCGGTATGTAGACAATTCCCCATCCGGTACAGGTGTGATCAAATATGGAAGTGTCTGCGTGCCGTTTGATAATAGGATGGAGAAAGAAACAAATCCGCTTTATGCCTTGTTCAACACGAATTTGCATGAAAAGGCAAAGGCTAACAGGTTGACCAAAAGCAGTATAGAAGAATGATAATGCCGGGGACGCTCAGATAATTGGGCTCTTTAGGCAGAGAGAGGTGAGACAGATGGATGCATCATTAAAGGTAGCACTTGGAGAACAGGAGCACTTACGCGAGTTTTTTACAATAATGAAGGAACAGGGACGAGAGAACCAGGCTGAGGATATTGGGCAGCTTCTGGCACAGATGGAAGGGATGAAGACAGAATTCGCGGATGCTCTGGAGGAGATCCGGTATCTGAGGGAACAGATAGACACCCTGCAGAACCAGACTGTGAAAGCAAAATTGCGAAAGATGCAGGAAGAAGTGCAGGCTGCGTTGAGACAAGCGCAGGACGGGGTGTTATCTGTGAAGAGATCAGTAGAGATAAATATCCGGAATGCAGTCAATGCCGGGAGACAAAAAGGGATTCTGGCATTGGATAAGATGTTCGATATCATTCCTGTTTATCAGGGGCTTGGAGTAGTAGAAATGTTCCTGACACATTCTGCGGATACGCTTGGGGAGCGGATCGGAAAGGTGAACGCACTGGCAGATGAAGTTTATGCAGTAAAAAGCCACATCCGGAATGCGGGCCTGGTAGTGGCCGGTAAGGAGGCTGAAAATGTAGGCGAGAGGGACCATGAAAAGGGTATCCTCTCTAAAATCGAGAAGAGCATGGACTATTGCCGCAAGCTGGTAGCCAGCCTTACAGTAAAAGCAATCATGGCGAAGGCACATATAGAACATTTTAGGGAGCTATCCGGAAAATGTTCAGAGGAGGTTCCCACAGTTTTTGAGATCGCTGAAAATATGAGGGATAAGGCGGCTATACCGGTTTCCTTTTCCTTAAGAGCAAATGAAACCAGGTGATTACAATGGAAAACCAGAAAATAGATGTCATTTTGACAATAGACCAATTAAAAGAGATCATATCCGTCATGCCAGAGGGAATCATGCTGGAATTATCCTGGGAGGATGCAGATGGACAAACAGAATGAAATTAAAGTAGTCAGCATCCGTCTCGTGGAGGAACCGCCGCTGTACAGCAGAAAGGCAATAGAAAGGGTAGAGGATGTTCTGGATGTGGTAGGCGAAGAACTAAGTAAATATGACAGGGAACTCTTTTGTATCCTGAACCTGAGGACGAGGAACCAGGTCATAAACTTGAATATCGTGAGTCTGGGGACTTTGAATAGTTCGCTGATACATCCCAGGGAAGTTTTTAAATCTGCCATATTATCCAATGCTGCAGGCATCATGCTCATTCATAACCATCCGTCCGGAAAATGTGATCCCAGTGAACTTGATATCAGCATCACAAAAAAGCTGGAAGAAGCGGGCGCTTTTCTGGATATACCAGTTGTAGACCATATCATCATAGGTGAGGGAGGGGATGTCTTCAGCTTTTGCAAAAATAAATTGCTTGCACGTAATCAGGAGACAAGGTGTGTGGCTGAGAAGGCTGTTGGAAACTCCAGATAAAATATGAAACTGCACGGAATCAACTGTAATTTAGAAACAGGAAAATGAATAAGGGCTCATTTGAACAGAAAAGCATTACCGCTGCCGGCAGTGCTTTTTTGTGCTGTAAAATGGAAAGGAGACAGGTTTGTGGAAAAAGATAAACTGGGCAAGGATGCCGCCAGGTCTGTTGACACTGACAAACTGCTGGATAAAGATATATCTTCTTACAGGGAGGCAGATGTAACGGAGATAGCGGAAAGGATCAATCAGTTCCAAAAGAATATTGATCCTGACGGATATGAGGTTTTCTATCCAGATGAAGAGAAGCATAGGAAAAAAATAGCCATGCAACTGCTGGCAGATAAAGGAAAGGAAGGCTATATAAAGTGGCTTGAATTTGGGAGGTTTCTTGAAACTCCACAATTGTCGGCAGAAATACAGCAGCTAATACAAGTTTTAAAAGAATCAAAAATGAAAGTACCTTATAATATGGAACCTTTCGTGTATGTTGATTTCAGTGAAGATTGGGGTCTGGAAGAAGGGGATGCACTTACACTGCAGGAGGCAGTCCCGCTATTTGGAAAACTGGACCGTGAGCAGTGTACGGCACGGAAGAGTAATGAAAAACTAGGGTATAACAAGACATGGTTCAATATCCTGTATCTGAGAGAAGGAGAGATATGCTCTTATCAGGGCCGCCAGGATTTTGGGGATGGTGACGGGGATCTGTTCCAACATATCGAAGCACAGCAGGACTTTTATTTATGTGGCGGGGGCGTGGAATATCTGCAATCCCTGCCAGAGAAGGATGCAGCGGAGATCATGGATAATTGTCAGTATGTGAAAAATGAGCTGCTCCCTACGCTTAAATATTTCTGCAATCTCGCTAAGATTGAGAAAGCACTGGTGGAGGAACAGGAATTGAGTAAAATGTTTCCGCTGGAGTCTGAGACTCATATGGCGCGCAGACAATATCAGAGAGATGTACTTACTTTTGTGGAAGAAAGCCGCAGGGCATTAAACTACGGCGGTGTGCTCCCACGGATGCCTGATATCCGTGATTATGAGAAGGGATGCAGGAAAGGTGGGTACAACAAACAATTGATGGAGGAAATGGAGAAAGAAGCAAAAGAATGCGGCATGGATGTGAGAGAGTATATCCATGCTGGATATGAAACTAATAACAAGACACGTTAAAGCCAAAAAGGAAAGGAGGTGGAGTTCCGGCCGGGTAAAAGATGTCTTCACTCCTTTTTTGGGTGGACTTAGAAAAAACAGCGATAGAAAGAATCAAGACGGCAAGCGAGCTGTCACTGAGATATTATGGGCGGCCATTGATTGTGACAGACAGCGGGGGTAAGGACAGCGCCGTCTGCAGGGAATTGGTCCGGAGATCCGGAGTGCCATATGAGCTTATGCATAACCTGACTACAGCGGACGCTCCTGAGACCATCTATTACATAAGAGAACGTTTCCGTGAGGCAGAAGCAGCGGGAATCCAGTGTGTCATAAATATGCCCTATTATAGGGGCAGGAAAATCACTATGTGGAGTCTGATACCAATGAAAAAAATCCCTCCTACACGTTTGACCCGTTACTGCTGTGAAGTCTTAAAAGAAGGCGGCGGTGCAAACCGGTTCATCACTACAGGGGTAAGGTGGGCAGAAAGCAGAAAACGGAAAGAGAACAGAGGGATCTATGAGAATTTTGTCACAGAGAGAGCAAAAAAGAAAATAATCTTAAATAGCGATAATGACGACAGACGCCTGTTATTTGAGTCATGCCAGATGAGAGGAAAACATCTATGCAATCCTATTGTAGATTGGGAAGACCGGGACGTTTGGGAGTATATCCACTCCGAGAAGATCCCAGTGAATCCATTGTACCAGATGGGATTTTTCAGGGTAGGATGTATTGGCTGTCCTATGGCTGGAAAGCGCCGCTACCATGAATTTGCTTTGTTTCCTACTTATGAAAGGGCGTATAAGCGGGCGTTTGCTAATATGCTCCTTGCAAGAAAACAGGCTGGCAAGGATGATTCAACCGGAGGGTGGTCTGATGCAGAGGCGGTATTCCGCTGGTGGATGGAAGACAGAAACCTGCCGGGGCAGTATGCATTATCGGTAGATGAAGATTCCAATGAAATATATTACGATTATTGATGTTCTTTGGAAGGAGGTGGAAAACATCAGAGAGAAATATAAAATAAGTTTTGGGCTGCAGTATGACGCGTGGGAAATGACCATAAAAATGCCCGACTGGGTTGAATATGCATCTGAAACAGAGGCACATAAAAACAATGAGGAGACAACGGTATTTGCGCTATTAACCGCAGATGCCATTTTTTTATTTTACGAGGGCAGTATACAAAAGGTCCTTCCGGATGACCATGAGGTTTATGAGTTTTCTTTTTTAAACGAGGATGCATATAACCGCCTTGGACCACCGCTGTCACCTGACGACATAGATGCGCTTATAGAAAAGGGTGAGTTGGAATCAGTTATCTTTAGTGACCGCTATATGGTTACAGAGAGCGATTATACGGAGTTCAGGGGAGACTCCTGTGATGCATATAGGGAACTCAAGAAAAAGTCAGAACCATTACACCATATGCCAGAGACAGGGAAATTCCCTGAAAGCGCAGGAACAGCAGGTTATCTGTTTGAGAGTATTTGGTACAAAGCAGAGCGTATTGAATAACGGGAGGGCAGATAACATGGAACTCAAAATAGTGAAGGAGAAGGAACCGGAATTAAAATTCAAAAAAGAATTAGAGGTATCCGTCCATAAAAAAACGTTTGTGGTATCTCCCAGGGCAGTAAAATTAAGTTTTCATAAAAAGCCTGATGCGGATATATTGGGTAAGAAAAAAGGTACAGCAAGCATAAAGCCGGGCACTCTGGCCAGCGTCAGAATGATAAGACGACAGCCGAGAAGTGAGGAATACCGAAGGACTGTAAGAGGCTCAAATAAAGCAGCGGCGGATATGACAGCGGTGAAAGCGATAAGAGAAGCAGAGCATAATAACCCAGAATCCTTTACAGCTTCACCGGAAGAGACACTTAGAAATGTGGATATCTTACAAAATATATCTGCAAAAGAAAGGTTTCGGAGAGCCAGGGCCGTTCAATCAGTATCAGAATCAAAGAGACCCCCTCATAGCGGGACAAACCTCGCTGCCAAAGGCGTAAAAAGGGGTGGTACTGCCATCCTTACACAGTTAGAGGGCGGTGAAGAGGCGAATGAGGCTCTGCACATCATGGAGGCAGCCGCAAGGCCGGTGGAGAGTATTGCCGAAAAACGAAAGTATCTGAAGTCGGAGAAATCATTAAGGATAAAAGAAGCGGATGGGAAGATCACAAGCAGGCAGTTGAAAAAGGAACTGAGTCAGAGTAAGAAGAAAATCTCAGAAAAGCGAAAAGATCAAGCTGTGCGTCAGCGTAAGATGCAGTACATCATCAACAAACTGACGGGTTCAGGTGAACAGGACAGTTTGGTACAGACAGTAAAAGATATCGTGAAAATGAAAGCATCCTTTGTGATGTTAAAGGCGGTTAAATTCATGGCGGCGCTTCTTGCGCCGCTTTTTTCGCTTCTGTTTGTGGTCGCAATGCCAGTGATACTGATAGCCATGCTTCTATACGCGTCACCTTTGGCCGCATTTATGCCCGCTCCTTCAGATAATCCAACCGTGCGTGAGGTGTTAAGTGGGTATTATATGGAGTTCAATTCAAAACTGACAGAAGGCAGAGATGAAGTATCTATAGAGTATCTGCATAATGACAATGGAAATTATGTGAGCAACTACATGGATACTTTAATGGTATATATGGTCCAATATGGAACCGGGGATTTGGGCGTAGATATGGACGATAAGCACAAAAAGTACCTGAAAGAGATCTTTGACGAAATGAACAGTTATGAAAATACTACCATTACCACAACAATCAAAGCGGGGCAATCACTTGGTAATGTGGTTACAAGCGGATACTGCCAGTGCAGCATCTGCTGCGGCGTCTGGGCAGGCGGCCCAACAGCCAGCGGTGTCATGCCTACGGCTGAACATACATTAGCAGTTGATGCAGACAACCCATTTGTACCAATGGGTACGAGGATCATCATGAATGGTATTGAATACACAGTAGAAGATACAGGGGCATTTGACCAGTTCGGAGTACAGTTTGATGTATTTTGTAATGACCATGCTACAGCTTCTGCATGGGGGCACCAAACATTTGAGGCATTTTTGGCTGACGGGGATGAAAATGAAGTCACTGTCACAAAGCATGGAAACTTTGTGAAGAATCTGAATTATGAGGATTATATAGCGCTGGGAAAACTGACAGATGAGCAGGAAGAATTATTACGTGAGGTGATGAGTGAAGAGTTCCGCAGCGAGATTCCTTCCTTCGGAGTTGGTTCAGATGTTGCGAATCTTGCGTTGACAAAGGTGGGGTGCAAATACAGTCAGGACAGAAGATACGATGAGGGGTATTATGATTGTAGTTCCCTGGTACAGAGGCTGTACAGGGAATGCGGGATCGAACTGCCTTCTATAGCATCTACGCAGGGACGATATATTGTGGATCATGGATTGGAAGTGACAGAGGACATGCTGGAGCCGGGGGATTTAATCTTTTACAGTTATGAAAATAATGGCGAGTTTCGGAATATCTCCCATGTTGCAATTTATATCGGTAATGGCAGACAGGTCCATGCGGCAAATACAGCCCGCGGCGTTGTGAATGACCCGCTGATACCATCAAATATTGGGTTATACGGACGCCCCAGTATGGCAAAGTAAACAATGTATGTTTTCGCTTACCTCTTTTTGTGATATAATCATATCCAGAAGGGGGCAGGTATATGAACTATAATATACAATCAATTGACTGTACTTTACAGACTTTGGACAGACTCTTTCCGCCTGAACAGCCAGTTACAAAGTTTGATAAAGTTTTAGAATTAGTAAAAGCATTATCATCAGGAACTATTGCCGGAGCAGTAGGACAAGCAATTGAAACGACAGCTAAAGTATGTGCAACAATAAGTTCTGACCGGCAGCGGGCTAAAGCTGTAAAATATGTAAGGGATGCCTACGAAGTAAAATGTCAATCAGAAGTAGAGATGGCTCGTATTCAAGAGCGCCGTGACAGGAATCAGGCATTGACCCTCTATATCGAAAAGTCTTTCCAAGAACGGATAGACCAAATAAACAAAGATATAATCATTCAAACTCGTCAAATAGAGTCCAACCATGAAAAAGATATTTTGCAGATTCAAAATGCCCATGACCAGGCCATTCAAAGGATGGATAATATTGCTAAAGAACACCTGTATTCTATTAACAAAAGGTATGCGGAAGTTATAAGGAGAAATGAGGCATATTGTCTTCTATACCGGGAATATTTGAAGTTTCTAAGTGATAGTAAAACTTCTCCGGGAATACTTATTGCGGAGTTAAGCAGGCAATATATGAATATTATTGAAAAAGCAGTGCTTAACTCGACATCCAGCGTAGAAATGTTAAATGCCGGTATAGAGGGGGCATTGAAACTTTTGCGTTTCTTAGGCGAACCGGATAATTTTTTCATTAAGTTTGACAAATTTATCAGCCAGAAAAAAATGCTGGATGAGGGGTGGTAATATGGACATTGTAAAAATTATGTTGGTGATGATAGCGCTGCTTGTATTTGTCTTAATTATCGTGGTATTACTTGCCCGTAGAAACAGTAGTAAAAAAGGAACTCATGATGATAGAGAGTTTTATGATTTGGATGATGATACTACTTATCGGAGAGGCGTATATAATCAGGTACGTGCAGAGTTTAAGCCATATTTAGAAGAATTATACCGTTCAATAGATGAATTGCGGCTGAGGGTTGATAGGTATAGAAACGAACTTAATCAGGCGCAGTATGAGTCAATGTTGGATATTCTCAGAAATGCGGATATGATTGAAAAGAAAATCAGGGACTACTGGAACAATCAGAAATTCCAAAGAGATTTTTCCTTTTATATTGGCCTCCATTACGCATCGCATTTGCTGGCAGGGACTATTAAAGAGGAACAGCAGAAAATAAAAAATACTTTTGTCTCTTGTAAAAGAAAACAGGATGAGTGGGGCAATAAGATATCATCAGCTCAACGGCAACAAGAAAGGTTTACAGGGGAACAGAGAAGAAAACTTTCTAAGGAAATTGGAGATATGTGTAAGATTCATAAATCAATTTCTGTTTTGAAAGGACAGATTGGCGCTGTTAATTCCAGATATAATGAAAGAGTAACCCAACAAAATATAGAAACGGGGAAAAGGCGTGATTATATAGCGAATAACTTTGGTGACAGGGGACAACGATGGAAAGAAAGATGTAAGCAGAGGGCATATTTAAGGAAGAGTTAGTTTACCTGCCAGGAGTAAGGAGGAGAAGCATGGATTTTTATATGGTACTGATAAAAAGAAACTGGATACGCAATGCAGAAATCCGGATAGAGGAGCAGACAGAGGGGGAAGGAGTATGGAAACCCATAGAAATACCGGGGTATGTAGAGGTTTATCTTGCAGAAAGCGCACAGAAAGCTTGCGAATATGCTGCAGAAGAGTACGGTTATCCAATTGAAAGTTTAGCGGTGATGAACCTAAAACGGATACTGTCCGGGGATCTTAAAGAATTTGCAGATTATAAAGAAGAAATATAAAATCATAACCACCCGTAAAACGGGTGGTTATGATTGGGGATGGTTATAACCTGAATTTGATCAGGAGGCAGATTGCGGCCGATAAACAGAAACTGGAAACATTGCAGTCAGAAGGGGAAAAGCCCGAGGCATACTTCCGTCCTCTGCCACCAGAGGTTCCAGACCACTTCATAATACGGAGCCGGGAACTCTGGTTCCATGCTATAAACACTTATCAGACGTATAAGCTGGATGAGAATTACAGATATTTATGCCAGGTCTATGATATCCTTTCAGCCGACATAATAAAGAAAAGTTCTATAGATGCTGTGATCGGATTTGTAACAAAAGTGGAAGGGCATTAACAAGAGAGAGAGGATATAGCTCATCCTGTCAGCGGGAACTGGAAACGGCCATTCTGGAAGAGTATCATATGAAGTTGGAGAATCAGCGCCAGAGGCAGGAGCAGCAACGGAGTAGATAAAATTGGAATATCTATGGATTTTTCTGGGTTTTGATGGTAATATAGAAAAATAAAGTTAACTATATACTGTGGAGGGCTTACTATGGCAAGAGGAAGAATGCAGTTTCAAATCTTACACTGGAAGAGCAGCTGGAAAATGTACAGACAGAAATAGATAATCTGGTAGGAAAGATTAAAAGTCTGAAATTTTAAAAAAAGGAACTCCAGGAACAGATTGCTGAAAGAGAGAAAGAGGATGTATATTTGGCGTTTTTACAGTCAGATAAAACTCTTGAGGATTTAAAGGAATTATTGGCCAAAAGCCAACCTATTTCTGAAGGTTAAAATGAAAGGGAAGATGATAATAGAAACATTGCAAGAATCTCGTATTATTTTAGTCTCCATTTATTTTGACAAGGGAATAAATAATAAAGGGTTAAATTTTCAATTATATTTATATTGTTATAAAAAAGGCATCCGTTCGGATGCTCAGACTGTAGACAATCACCCTCTTTTTGGAGGCGGTTGTCTATTTTCAGTTTAACCTGTCCTTTCCAGATGGTATAATAGGATCATCAGGAAAGACAGGTTTTTTTTTATGATGGGGAAAAAGATAACGCAGAAAGAACACAGATGGAAATCGCAAGTCTGGAGGATCTTGTACCTAGAAACCATCTGGTACGGAA
>PPYE01106479.1_pt1 | contig 36667 bp, 27 predicted proteins | sample 1559881 | NCBI WGS metagenome assembly PPYE01 (sample SAMN08240022, study PRJNA423297) | Human gut metagenome, whole genome shotgun sequencing project.
CCTCCGAAGGAAATTCCCACGCGCGAAAGGAAAAGAGAAATCAACAATTATTTAATTTAACCCCTGGGTCCGAATTCTTATCGTTTGTGGGGTACTTGAATTTGTCGTTTGACATGAATTTGCGGATTAGGGGTGTTTAGCCGAGTGTCAGTTTTAGTAGTGAGAAAACGGATTTTGAGTTTGACTCAATTGTGGTAAGTTGAAGACAACTACGACTTAGTTCGATGAAGTTGAACCGTGAATAAGATTCTTAGGCTGATCGCTGCAGTAATCGGTTTTCTTCTGCTCAATGTGCAGGCTGAGGAACCGAAGGAATACACGTTTGCGATCAACTCAGCCGTTACTCCGCTTCTGCATGCCGCTTTTGTAAATCAAACGATTAAGACGGTCGAGAGAGCCGTGGCGCCGGCCAAGCTAAAGGTTATGTATGTCGAGCTGCCGGAGTTAGAAAGGCTGATCGAAGACCATCAGGCGGATTTCTTCATTTCGACTGCGGCAACCATTCGGCGCTATCAGGATCTAGGCGCTCGTGATGTGCTGACAGCGTCTTCACCGTTCTCTAAAAATCCGAATCGGTCTGAAGGCTCTTTGTTCATTGTTAAGGCCGACAGGTCGGATATCAATAACGTTTCGGACCTCAAGGACAAACGTGCTGCGGCAGGTCGCCCGACTGCTTTCGGGATGTATTTGGCCGCGATGGGCGAGATTGCCGCGGACGGTTACGATCCTAAAACCTTTTTTAGATCGACTCAGTTTTACGGTCTTAATCGCGATCAAATCATTAAAGACGTTTTGAACGGAAAGGCTGATGTGGGGATTTTGAGAGCCTGCTATCTCGAGGATGCGGTTAATCGAAAGGTTGTTACGACGGATCAGCTCAAGTTTATCAATCTTAAGAGCGATCCGGACCACATTTGCCTGCACTCCACACGACTTTATCCGAACTGGAGTTTTGGCTCGAACCCTTCCGTTTCACCGGCAGTCCTGTCAGCGGTGGCTGCAGGTTTGATTGCACAAAAACCGGTCGGTATCGGTTTGTATTGGTCCGTTGCAAGTGACTACACCGCGGTAGACAATCTTCTGAAGTCTCTGCGGCTCAGGTCGTATCAGCGGTTTAGTAAAGAATGGTTTTGGCAGCGAATTGTCGAATATCGCTTTTGGATCTTGAGTGCCCTAGCTGCTTTTGTTCTTTTGCTGATCCATTCTCTCATTGTCTCAAGGACGGTGGACATTAGGACGAGGGAGCTCAAAGAATCGCTCAAACGTGAGAATAGGAGTTTTAATGAAGCACAAAAAGCGCACCGACGCCTGATGAAAATGCAGCGAGCGGCTGTCGTCGGGCAGATTTCCAGCCTGATCGCACATGAACTCAATCAGCCGCTCGCTGGTATCAAGCTCTATGCTCGGACGCTTCAGCGCGCTAAAGATTCGGGAACATTGACAGAAGACAAGCTCAGTACAGCCTTGACGGAGATTCGCACAGATGCGGACTTAGCTGCCGCCATTGTCGAGCGAGTCAGAAGCTACGCCAAAGGTACTCGCAGCGAAAGAGTGTCTTCGGAAGTTTCCGAGCTCGTTAACAAAGCAGTTCGAGAATTCAAACGACAGAGCGGAGAAAGAGTTGAAGTCTGGATCCTTCAAGAGCAACCGGTCTATATCATCGTGAACCCGCTCGAATTTGAGCTGGTGATCATTAACCTTTTGAGAAATGCGGCTCAGGCACTTCAAGAACTCGGAGTCTTGAATTCGAAAGTGGCTCTGACGATTAAGCGAGAAGATAACAAAGCGCTAATTGCAATCGAAGACAACGGTCACATTGAAAAAGAAAAGATTGAAAAACTCTCAGAACCGACTAATTCAACGAAAGCTGACGGATTAGGTCTAGGTCTGCAGATTGTCAGAAGCATTATTGAAAATCACGGTGGCAAGATTTTCTTTTCTCGGGCGGCTTCGGGCGGGTTGAGGGTAGAAATTAGGTTGCCGGCAGAGGAGACAACAGAACAATGACAATATCGAATCCGATTATTCGCATAGTGGACGATGAAGCAGTCATCCGAAAAGCGCTGAAGTTCCTCCTTGAGTCCGAGGGATGGGCGGTCGAGGCCTATGAGAAAGGCTCTGAATTTTTGGTTGAAGACCGACCTTCTCTCATCGGCTGTCTCATTCTTGATGTCGCTATGCCGGAGATGAACGGACTGGAGCTGTACCAACGACTGCGTGAAAGAAAGTACGAGGTTCCGGTGATTTTTCTGACAGGGCATGGCGATGTGGACATGGCCGTCCAGGCGATGAAGGACGGCGCCATCGACTTCATTCAAAAGCCGATTAACGAGGAGAGACTTCTGTCAGCCGTGGCAAAAGCAGTTCGATATGACGAAACTCACAGAGGCTGGACGATTTCGGAGGAGGAAGAAAAGAAGAGATTTCAGACACTGACTTCTCGGGAAAAACAAATCTTATCGCTGATTGCGAAAGGGCTGATTAACAAAGAAGTCAGCGAACGCCTCGGACTTTCACCGAGAACAATTGAGGTTCATCGTCAAAAAGGACTCCATAAATTAGGGGTACAGACGGTTTCGGAATTAGTGAGATTACTCTCTCACATCGAAGAAAACGCTCTTTTTTGATATTTGTCAGGGTACTTAAGTACTGCGATGCGCAAAAATTCAATTAACGAATTTCATATCTACTAAGGAGATTAAAAATGAAGAAGCTCTGCATTGCACTCGTTTCTGCACTGGCCTTCGGCGCTGTTAATGCTGAAGAAACTGATCTTGTTGTCGTCGGCTCCGGCGGCGCCGGCCTCTCTGCCGCCATCATGGCAGCTCAGCAAGGCAAGAAAGTTATTGTTCTCGAAAAAATGCCGATCATCGGCGGAAACACTCTCCGCAGTGAGGGCGGTATGAATGCCGCAGGCACGCTCCAACAGCTTGAACACGGCATCATGAACGATTCCGCCATGCGTATGAGTATGGATGCTCAGAAGGGTGGCCACTATCTCAACAATCCTGAGCTGACGCTGACTTTGGCTGAGAACGCCAAAGATGCCGAAGCTTGGCTCCTCTCCTTAGGTGCTCCTTTCTGCCATCGTATGGGCCGCGGCGGCGGACAGACAGCTGCCCGCGGTCACGGACCTTGCGACGGTTCTGCAGTCGGACAGTCTGTGATGAAGGTTCTTTACGGTACAGCTAAGAAGATTCCGACGATTGAAATTCGTCCGCTTAATCAGGTCACAGAGCTTTTGACCAAAGACGGTAAGATCTCCGGCGTGAAGGTCGAAGCAAAAGGCAAAGACAAGAAAGACTACACGATTGATGCCAAGGCTGTGGTGTTGGCTACCGGCGGATTCGGTGCAAATGCCAAGCTGATTTCTTCTTTAAGGCCGGAATACAAAGGTTTTGCTACAACGAACCAACCGGGTGCATTGGGTGAAGGTTTAGACTTGGCTAAAGGCGTCGGTGCAACTTTCGTTGATTTGAGAGAGATTCAAGCCCACCCGACCGTTATTCCTGTTAAAGGCATTCTGATTTCTGAATCCATGAGAGCTCGCGGCGGGTACCTCGTCAATAATGAGGGCAATCGCTTTGTGAATGAACTTCAGCCGCGTGACGTTGTTGCTGCTGCCGTATTGGCTCAGCCGACAGGCAAAGCATGGCTCCTCATTGATGACAAACTGGTTAAGTCCAACAAGCTGGCTGCCGGTTATGTTTCTCAGGGTTTGATGGTTTCCGGCAAGAATGTTGACGAATTAGCTAAGGCTATGGGCGTACCTGCCAAGAATCTTAAGGCCACAATGGATCAGTATCAAAAAGCCTTCGAGACCAAGAAAGACGAGGCTTTCGGGCGCCCTGAGATGGTTGTAGCCAACAATGTCTGGCCTATGTACGCTGTTCAGATCACTCCGGCTATTCACCACACCATGGGCGGCGTGAGAATTAACAAGAACGCAGAAGTGATCGGCGTGACAGCTAAACCGATTCCCGGCCTCTATGCTGCCGGTGAAGTGACTGGCGGTGTTCACGGCGGTAACCGCATCGGCGGAAACGCGGTTGCTGACATCATTACCTTCGGCCGTATAGCAGGTACGAATGCTGCTAACTACATGAACAAGTAAAGAGACCAACTCTTGATAACCAAAACGCCCTGCGGGGCGTTTTGACTTTTAAAGCTGCTGCTGATGAATGTTACAGAGAAATCTGAATCTCATCGCGGTTATCCAAGCCGAGCAAAGTCCTGATCAAATCATCTTCAGTCCAAAAGCGTTCAGTTAGCGCTTGTGCAGAAACCAACAATTCAGTGTCGTCTCGATGCGGACTAGCCTCGAGTGTGATTGGTTTAACCGGACAGAGGCGAAAGCCGCGCTTAGGGTATGCGTAGACGAAGCTTTTCATCTCCAAACGCCTTGCAATGGAATATGAACGCAACAATAGAAACGTGCAACGGCGCGGGTCGTTCATAATTAAACATATCGGGCTTGAGAACTCGTGACTTAAAAACTCAACCCAGTCGAACAAAAATAAAGCTAAGCCTTGTGGGTATGCAATTTTGAAGGAGCTGATCTGCCATCCTCTTAATGACGAGTCTGTTTCTTTCAAAATTTTCTCGGCAAGGCCTTTATACGCCGAGTACTCGAATTTAAGAAACACTGTAGGGCAGTGCTGAGCTAAGTATTTAAGACGGTTTTTGGCATATTCATCATCTTTGATGTACACATGAGACCAACCGGTTATGTTGAAAGCGTATGTGCAGCTCATGCGAGTTCTCCGAATAACTATTTGTTTTTTAATCTATTCAGGATCGCGAACTTAATTGACGCAGCTCTTCAACAGCATCTCGTTGCGACAAAGGATAATCATAAAAATCCCGCGGGTTCACTAAGAACTTCCCCCTCTCTACACGAACTTAAAGATCGGCGATAATGAGCGGATTATTTGAACAGTAACAAGGAGAATAAAGTTGCTTACTGAAAACGAGTTGATTAAGTTCCGTCGTGAACTCCATTCCTATCCCGAAACTGGCTGGTGCGAATTTGTCACGACCCACAAGATCGTTGAAAAGCTTCGCAGCTTCGGTTTGGATCCAATCTATGGCCGTCAGGTTATCAATCCTGACTTTGTCGCAGGCCGCAACTCTGCCAAAGTTGAAGAAGCTAAAAAAGCAGCTTTAGAAAAAGGAGTTCCTCCGGAATTTATCGAATCCATGCAGGACTACACCGGTGTTGCCGCTATTTTCGAAACCGGCCGTCCCGGTCCTGTTTTAGCTATCCGTTTCGACATGGACTGCGTTGACGTGGATGAAGCTCACGAAGCCGGTCACCGTCCTTTCGACGAAGGCTGGGCAAGCACGAATCCGGGCCATATGCACTCCTGCGGTCATGACGGTCACGCAACGATGGGTATCGCTGTCTGCAACTGGATTCAGGAAAACTTGGATCAATTCTGCGGAACGATCAAAGTCGTCTTCCAGCCCGCTGAAGAAGGCGTCCGCGGCGCTCGTCCGATGACCGAAACCGGTATTTTTGACGACGTCGATTTCTTCTTCGGAAACCACCTCGGCTTTAACTTGCCGACAGGTACGATTTCTCCGGAACCCGGCGCTTTCTTGGCTTCCACCAAATTGGATGCCACATTCACGGGTCTTGCCGCCCACTCCGGCGCCGATCCTCAGAAAGGTAAGAATGCCCTCTTAGCCGGCGCAGCTTCTGCATTGGCAATTCACGGCATTACTCGCCCGATCGGAGAAGTGACTGCTTTGAACGTCGGAACGTTAGTTGCCGGCCAGGGTCGCAACGTGGTTGCTCCGAACGCTTTCATGCAGCTTGAAGTCCGCGGTGAAACCGAAGAACTCAACGCTTACATGCGTGATCAGGCAATCCGTAAGATTAAGGCTTCTGCCGATATGTACGACTGCCAAGTCGATATCGTCAAAGCCGGTGAAGCTACTGAATTCAAGCCGGACCAGGAAGCCATCGAACTTGCTTATATCGCCGCAAGAAATGTGACGACCGAAGAACTCGCCAGACCGCTCGGCTTGAAGTTAGGCAGTGAGGACTGCACGATCATGCTTCGTAGAGTCCAGCAGCACGGCGGTAAGGGTACCTTCGTTGTGTTCGGCTGCCGTACATCTGCCGGTCACCATCAGAGACTCTTCGACTTTGACGAAGATGTGATTGGAATCGCTTTGCGCTTCTACCAGAACCTGATCCCGATGATTGTCGGCATCAAGTAATTCGGTTTGAAAGTCAGCTGACTTTCTAAAACTAATTAAAAACCGCCGTGAGGATTGAGCGATCTTCACGGCGGTTTCTTCTATGAATCCGGATTAGCGATTTCTTTCGCGTCGATCGCGAACGGCATGGGCCAAGGAGGTGATGACCTTGACCGTGTCATCCCAGCCGATGCAGGCATCCGTGATGGACTGACCGTATTTCAGTTCTTTTTCTTTGCCTTTAACGAGAGGCTGGTTGCCTTCGACAAGATTGGACTCGATCATGACGCCCATGATGTTGTAGCTTCCGTCGCCGATCTGCTTGCAGATGCTGTCAACGACATCGATCTGCTCTTTGTGCTTCTTATGGCTGTTGGAGTGGCTGGCATCAATCATGACAGATGGCGGAAGACCGGCAGCTTTCAGCGCTTCGCAGACTTTGGCTACGCTCTCGGCATCGTAATTCGGCGCTTTGCCGCCGCGAAGGATGACATGGCAGTCTTCATTGCCCCCCGTAACAACAATAGCGGAGTGGCCGCCCTTAGTGACGGAAAGGAAGACATGTTCGTTTGCGGCCGCTTTAATGGCATCAATTGCAATTTTGACGTTGCCGTCAGAGCCGTTTTTGAATCCGACGGGGCATGAAAGACCGCTCGCCAATTCACGATGCACCTGACTTTCTGTGGTACGAGCTCCGATAGCACCCCAGGAGATCAGGTCTGCGATGTACTGCGGCGTGATCATATCGAGATACTCCGTACCTGCGGGGACACCCAGTTCATTGATCGTTAAGAGGAGCTCGCGGGCTAAGCGAAGGCCGTGGTTAATATGGAAACTGCAGTCCAAGTCCGGGTCATTGATCAGGCCTTTCCAGCCGATGGTGGTGCGAGGTTTTTCGAAATAGACCCGCATGATGATTTCAAGGTCATCGGCAAAATGACGGCGGAGTTCAGAGAGTTTTTCTGCATATTCTTCGGCGGCAACGGGATCATGGATTGAGCAGGGTCCGACGATGACAAGGAGCCGGTCGTCTTTGCCGTGAATGATGTCATGGGCAGAGTGACGGGCAATGTGTACGGTTGAAGATGCGAGTTGTCCGCAAGGAAATTCGCGAATGAGGTAAGACGGCGGAGTCAGTTCTCTGATTTCTTTAATTCTGAGGTCGTCAGTTGTGTAAGGCATTATGGTTCTCCATTATGGCGCCTGTCGGGATTGAGGCTATAAAAAACCGCCGAGTCCCGAAGGAGCGGCGGTTGAGTAGTGTTGTGTGATCTTAGATGCAAGCCGTCACAGCCCTACCTTCCGCCGCGGACGGAAAGTAAAAGCCGTAAAAGTAAAACTTAGAAGCGAACATCTTTTGATACTTGCTAGTAAAAAGGTACTGAGGAATAATTTACCGTATTTTTCTCTTTCTAACGAAATTTCTTTCAGAAATTACTTGCTCATGAAAAGAAAGATCGTTGAGTGATAGAAAACAGGCGCTGAGAAGAACAGCATTTCCATTCTGTCCAACGCCCCACGAGTCAGCATCATGCTGGTGTCCAAGCGAACTGCTCCTAAAGAGCGCTTAACCGAGGACATGACCAGAGCGCCTAGCGTTCCCGAGACAATAATCAACAGGGACATTAGAGGTGCCTGCCAAGCACGAAAGGGGGTCATCCAGAAAAGTGCAGAGCCCATGATCAAAGCTCCGATGCTTCCGATAATGATGCCTTTGTATGTCTTGTACTGATTACTCCAAGTCGGTTTGCCGCCCCAGATGGCGGATGCCATGATTTGGAACAGGTCCGCAAAATAGAGAACCAGCAGGAAGTAAAGCATCAGCAGCAAACCACTGGAATTAAATCTTGTGAGGTTCAATGTAGCAATCGCAGGAGCGTGGCTGACGCAGAAAATGGCCAGCATAATGCCCCATTGCACTTTGGCAACACGGTCCAAGAAGCGGTCGGTATCTTTGGCCAAGGCCATAACGACCGGCAGCGTCAGGAATAAGTAGACCGGGATGAACAAGGAGAAAAGCCCGATCTCTTCATACCCTAAAAGGATGTACTGAACGGGAATTGCGATATAAAACGCAATAATCAAAATGACGTGGTCATGGCGTCGGGTTGGAGTCAGGGCAATGAATTCCCGCAGAGCAAAGAATGAAGCAAACGCGAAGAAGATGAGAAGCGCTGCCTCACCAAGACAGAAAGCAATCGCAAAAACAATCAGCAGAGGCCATGAAGCACGAACGCGGGAGTTAACAACGCGAAGATTGTTGAGTCGAGTTTCGTTTCCTTGGGCCCGGGAGACCAGCCAGTTGCCGATAATCGTGCCAATGGCAGAGAGAACAATAAGAACGCCTAGAATCGTGAAGTAGGCTTCTTGAGTGGAAAATCCTAAACGCATATTAGAGCTCCCTGGCTAAACTGATGACGGCCGTTCTAGCTCTTTCTAAGAACTCTTCTTTAGAGTCGTCGACAGAGTGCGGCAGAGGTGCACCGAATCTTACGGAGCACATAGTCGGAACGGGCAGAAGGGCACCTTTCGGCATGGAGCGGTGCAGATTTTCCAAATAAACGGGGATGAGTTCAACTTCGGAAAATTCTCTCATCAAACGCCAAATACCGCTCTTGAACGGCCCGGGAAGCGGCTGGGGAGAGCGCGTGCCTTCCGGAAAGATAATCAGAGAGGAGCCTTCGCGAAGAGCCTGACGCATCGGATCCAAAGGGTCAGAGTTTTCCGTCCGGCGCCGGTCGACAAGAACGACGTTTAACTCGTCAACGGCAATTCTGCGGCGAATTCCGCTTTGCCAGTAATCACGAGCAGCAACCGGTCGGGTAAGCGGACGCAAAGAGCGAGGGAGAGCAGACCAAATCACAATGGTGTCGAGGTGGCTCGAGTGATTGGCAAAATAAATTCTCTGAATTTTTTCAGGTTTGCACCCGATCCACTGAGGATATGCGCCGACCAACAGACGAGTCAGCCACACCATCGGTGTCATGAACTTAAATGCGTGTTTCACGTTTCTTCGTTTTTCAATACCTAATTTGGTAATTATGCCTCCATTGCCGACAGGCATGTTGATCCCGAATTTAGGGAGTAGTGGTCAGGAAGTGGTGCTCAGTTTTCAACTGAGACGTACAAATTCGAAGAACTATCTGTTTTAGCAAGAAAAAACGCGGGGGAGAAAATCTTCCGCCGCAGTAACAGACCTCATGCCGACTCCTAAAGCAATTTCTGCAAAAAACAATTAATGAACAATCAATGATTAATTTACGGCCTCATTGAGTTGTCGAGATTTAACTGACTTTTTAGGCGCGGAAAAACTAACGAGATCACAAAAGCCAAGGCACAGAAAACTAACACTAGGCGCAAGGCGATTCCAAGCGATGAGTGGTAGGCAATCCATCCAAGCGTCGGAGGTACGACCAGCAGGCCGCCATAAGCAACAATGGCAATGAAACTACTGGCTTCGGAAGCTGAAATTCCTTTGCATTTTCCGGCGAGACTGAATATTGTCGGGACGACAGGCGCGAGTCCAAGTCCCATAACAACGTAGCCGCAAAGCGCTGTTGCAGGACCAGCGGACAAAAGTACGAGCGACATTCCGCAAAAAACAATCAGAGAGCAAACGGGTAAGAGGCAAAAATCACCGACGCTTTCTCGAAGTTTGTCTCCGAAGAGTCGAACGATGAAAATGGTTCCTGAGAACAATCCGTACACTAGGGCGGCAACAGCTTGATCTGCCTCTTTTGAACTAACCATGTACACAGATCCCCACTCGGCCACGCTGCCTTCAATGTCGTAAGCCAGCCAACTTAGTAAGCCGAAACAAATGAGGATGAGCGGGTAAGCTCGTTTTGTTGTATTTGCTCTAGAAGTTTCAGAGCTTGTCACCTGCCGATCCTCTTCCTGAAGATATCGACAGCCGAACAAACAAACGACAGTCCAAGGAACGACCAAGACTAAAAAGCTGAAAAGCGGCGAAAGGCCGAGGTAGGCACAAAGGGAAGCAGTCAAAGAACCGACGATGCCGCCTAAGCTAAAGAAGGCATGAAAAAAATTCATCGATCTCGTTTTGTATCGACGCTCGTAGAACATGCCTTGAGCATTCATCAGAGCATCAGTTAGACCGATGCCAAAACCGATGACTGCAAAGCCTGCAACTAATGAGGTGAAAGAATTTGCGTAGCCAGCGATCACAAGTCCGATAGTGCTGAGTGAGGCGCCGGCGGCAATAGTTGGTCGATCTTTAAGAAGACGGACGAGTCTGGAAGAGAAAAACAGTCCGATGCAGCCTGCGATTCCGAGGCAGAAAAGAGCGATGCCAAGTTGTAAATCGTCAATCTGTGCACTTTCTTTGATCGCGGGCATGCGAGAAGTCACCAGGCTGTAGGAAAAGCCAGGAAGGAAAAAGAAAGCTGCGCAGCTGAGCTTGTTTTTGACTGCCTCGGAGAACATTTTTATCAAATATTTTGATTAGAGCTTTGAATTTTATTGATAAAAATAAAGCGGCTCAAAGAGGAGCCGCGGAAGAACAGAAGATATTGTGCTGGTCAGGTATTAAGGCTGCTGTGGAGCAGGTTTTGGACACAGAAGGCTGTGCAGATGGTCCATCGCGCTCTTCTCCTTAATCGGTCTGAACTTCGGATCAAAGGTCGTGGATTTGATCTGTTTGCCCTTGCCGTCTAATTCCGGATAAGTGACGAGTGCAATCGGAGAGTAGATTTTTGCCAAGCAGTCCATGCTGAACTGGACCTTTGCAGACTTCGAGTCAGGTGTGTAACTGTGATTTTGAAGCGTCCAAAACTGCAGTTTGTCGCCTTGTTTCCGCATGCCTGTTTTGATGAGGTACATGTCATCCGTGACTTGCGTCGTATTGTGCCCGGCTATGACCGGCGGGATAAAGAGCGGAACCGGAATATTCGATCCTGCAGGCGCTGCGTTTTGGCGAGCATTAAAGCCGCGAAGCGCAGGGTTCACTGGAGCAGGTCGGTAAATTCTCGGAGGCGGAGTGTAGGACCGGTGCGGACGAATGGTGGTTCTTCCGCCGAGGCGGACTGCCTGAGCGTCCGTTGCTAATGATAGGAGACAGATTGAGGCACAGAGGCCGACGAGGAGTTTGCTCATAGCTGCAGACTTGAGGTTGAGGTTTTTTCTCGATTCTGCGCCTAATTGGGTGCAAGAAAAAGAGGACAAAACGAGAATATCTTTTGACTTCGGATTGTGGTTCCGAGGTCAGAATGTCTCGTCGTCTGCAAACAATCGCCTGAATCGGCTGTATCAGTTGGCAGTGCCGCCGACGGTGAGCCCGTCAATGCGGAGTGTCGGCATGCCGACACCGGTTGGAACCTGCTGACCATTCTTTCCGCAGGTACCGCAGCCTCTGTCTAATTCAAGATCATTGCCGACCATGACGATTTTTGTCAAAGCATCTGCGCCATTGCCGGTTAGTGTGGCGCCCTTGATTGGGTCGGTTAGCTTGCCCTTTTCGATCAGCCAAGCCTCACTCATGCTGAAAACGAAGTTGCCGTTCGTGATGTCGACCTGGCCTCCTCCGAAGTTGGACGCATAAATGCCGTAGTCCACGGAAGAAATGATTTCCTGAGGATCGGATTCGCCCTGAAGCAAATAAGTGTTGGTCATTCGAGGCATCGGCAGAGAAGCAAAACTCTCTCGGCGCCCATTGCCGGTCGTCTTTTGTTTCATGAGGCGAGCGCTGGTCTCATCGTGCATGAAGCCGCGAAGAATGCCTTCGTCGATAAGCGTGGTGCAGTGCGTTTCGTTGCCCTCGTCATCGATGGTCAGGGATCCTCGGCGTCCGGCAATGGTGCCGTCGTCAACGACCGTGACCAGCGGAGAGGCTACTCTTTGACCGATCTTGTCGGTAAAGACGCTCGTTCCCTTTCGAATAAAGTCAGCTTCCAAGCCGTGTCCGACTGCCTCATGAATCAATACGCCCGGCCAGCCGTTCCCCAAGACGACGGGGAGGTTGCCGGCCGGAGCCGGTCGCGCATCTAAGTTGCGCACTGCGGCATCGACGGCCTCTCGGGCATACTGCTCAATAATTTCCCCGTTATAACGATCTAACGAAAATCTTCCGCCGCCTCCGGCTTGTCCTTGTTCTTTTTTGCCGTCCTTTTCAGCGATAACGCCTAAGTTCACCCGAACCAGCGGGCGCACGTCGCCGATTAAAGTGCCGTCCATTTTGGCGATCAAAATCGTGTCATGCGAGGCGCCGACGGAAGTCGTCACTTGAGTGACGAAAGAAGACCGGTTGCGGGCGTGTTTATCTAAGGACTGAAGAAGTTTGATCTTGGCGTCCGTGTCTGCCGCTTCAATCGGATCAACAGCACGGTAAAGAACTTTCGGACCGTCCTTAGGTGTGACATTGACTGTAATTTGATTGTTAGTAGCCTGCGCAATAGCTCGTACGGTTCTGACCGCCTCAAATAAAGAATCACGGGAAATTTCTTCTGAGTAGGCGAGAGCCGATTTTTCACCGCAGACGGCCCGAACGCCAACGCCCATGTCCGTGTTGTAATGGCCCGTCTTAACGATGCTTTCTTCAAGCACATAGCCTTCTGAAACAGAGCACTGAAAGTAGAAATCAGCGTAGTCAATGTTGTAACCGCTGAAAAGCGCAAAGGCGTCCTGAATGTCTTTTTCAGAAAGACCGTTGCGGTAGAGAAGGGTTTCGATAGCGGCAGAAGTGTTGTTATTCATATTTCACGCGATTATTCAGGGCAGGCAAAAGTGCTCTGACCTGACGAAGGAAAGCCGGATCGACGTCAGTGAAGCAAACGCCCGTTTCATGCCCGTTAAGAGATCCGACAACGGTCCCCCATGGGTCGACGGCACAGGAGTGTCCCCAGAAAGCTCGGCCGCAGGAAGAGCGTCCCGCTTGAGCTGCGGCTACCACATAACTAAGGTTTTCTATCGCACGGGCACGAAGAAGAACTTCCCAATGCGCTTTCCCGGTATTAGTTGTAAAAGCGGCCGGGAGCAGAAAACAGTCGACGCCGGTTTGACGACGAAAAAGCTGCGGGAAACGCAGGTCATAGCAAACGGCGAGGCCGATACGAATGTCTAGGCCGTTTTCTAACGGATAGTTAAAAGAAACCGTCTTATGGCCGCCTACGTAAAGCTCGGACTCGTCGTAACGCTCCTGCTGACCCTCATACGAAAATAGATGAATCTTGTCGTACCTTGCGGCTTCCTGGCCGAATGCGTCATACACCAGCATGGTGTTGGTAACGCGGTGTTCATCATCGGATTTCAGAGGAATCGTACCGGCGGCAATCCAAATGCCTAATGATTTAGCGAGCCCGGCCATGATCTTCTGCACCGGGCCGTCTTGGTAGCGTTCAGCCGCATGAAGAACATCTTTCGGATCATTACTCATGATCGTAAACATTTCTGGAAGTAGCGCGAGGTTGGCCCCTTCTCGGGCAGCTTTACGAATGAGAGATTCGGCGATCTGGAGATTGGCCCCGAGATCTGGTCCGGATGTCATCTGGCAGGTGGCAATACGTAACATGGTTCCTAACGTTTAATCTTGGTGACGACCGGATCCGACCAAGTCCCGGTCACTTGATATTCGAAGGAGAAAAGCTTACTCAAGGGATCTTTGAAAATCAATTGGGCCAGGAAACTGCCGATACCGACGATCGGGTTTGCAACCGCGAGAGCCACAGACGCTCCTGCTGCATTGATATCAGGCAGGACCAATAGGTGCAGATTCTCTGTTTCTTTCTGCGTGTTGACGTTGCCATTAATAACAACGGTCGCGCTTCCCCCGATCATCGTCAGATCCTTGATATTCATCAGGCCGTCTTCCAATACCGCTTTACCGCGGATCGTGGAGAAGTTGAAGCCTGCGGAGTAAAAGTCTCTGAAGTCCAAGGTCAGGTAGCGCGTCAAAGACTGCAGCGTCAGCAGAGACAGCAGCTTGGCTGCCGGACCCGGTTGAATCTTGAGGATTTCGCCTCTCTTCAGATCGATATTCAGTTCTCCGTCGAAGCTCTCGGTGTTAAAGCCGAGGGGAGTACCGACCCAGGATAAATTACCGCTGATCGAGCCGTTGCCGGATCTGACCAGATTCTGCATATCCAGGCGATTCAGCAGGCCGCCGAGGTTATTGATATTGGTATTGATTAAAAGATTCGTTTCGTTGCCGCCGTCGAAACCTTTCAGCCAGCTGCCGGATGAGCGCAGCTGCGCAGCGCTGTTGGAAAGATTCAGCTTTGTAATTTTCCAGAGCTGCCCTTTTGTTGACGGAGTGTTGCGTGCAACTAGTTCCAGCTTGCCTAACCGCATATTGCCGTAGGTTAAATCATCGATAACCGCATTGATTGCGGGCCAGCCGCCTTGAATTTGAACCGGCTTGGATTTTTCTGCGGCGTCTCTTGCAGAGCTCGGGATGAAGAGTTTGGAAATATGCGCGATGAGCTCGGGTTCCTTGCCGTTTTGAGCTTTCTTCCATTCCAGATTGGCATTCATCTGATTGCTGTTGATCGTAATCAGCAGAGAATTCCCGACGGGTCGTCCTAAGAGCGAGAAGTTCGTTTGATTGAAATTGTCGATCTGCAGTTCGTCAATGTTAGCCTTGAGGAAGGCAATATCCGGCAGGACAACGGTTCCGGACGGTTTGGTATCCACTTTTAGATGATCAAAGACCGCCTGCCACGCCTTCGCCGAAACCAGCGGCGCCTTCAAGGAGATCGCATAGCCGTGAGACGGCAATGTCGGCAGACTGCGGTTGCCGATGGCAGCACGTTTGATGTCATTATTCTGCAGGATAAATTCCGAACTCAGGAATCCCTCAATCATGATTCTGAGATCCGTGGCCTTGTTGTCTGTGACGATATTGAGGTCCAGAGGTGCAGACAAAGATGCAGGTTTTTCCATAGGAGGCGGCAGCTTGCTCTCCAAGCCGGAAAGCGAGCTTTTAACGTTCACCGTGACCTTTGGGCCGACGGTTACATTGACTGTAAAGGGCGTGTTGCCGCTCAGATATTTGTCTGCGGCTTTGGCAAGCATCGGAACCGGAATAACCTGCGGCAATGCCTTAGCGGCGATGGTTCCGGAAGCAGAAACCTTAATATTGCCCTTATCGTCTGTGTCGAGCGTCGCTTTTACGGCATTGCCGAAACAATCGGCGGTAATGCCCGTGCTCGAAGCACCTTTGTCATTGAAGTTCACGAGGCCGGTGACATGAGTCAAATCCGGAATCGAGAAATCATTGAACTTAACTGCATTATCTTTAAGCGTAAAAGCGCCGGAAACAGCAACTTCACCCGGACCGTCAAGCGGGATCTTCAGTTCGAGAGTCAGATCTCCGTTGCCGGTGCCCTCGGCCTTCTTGAAAAGACCGCCGGTGTAGCCGTCAACCGGAGAAGTCTTCACGTAAGACAAGAAATCGGGGAGGGCGCCGGACGCCGCTGCGTCTACATCCAACCAAACGGTATCCGCAGAGAAGGCGGGAATGTCGACTTGTGCATGCGTAAGCTGTACACCTTTATAGGTCCCGCGGTCGGCACTAATGGCCATGCCGTCGCCTTCAAATTTGACTACGCCGCCGACTTTTTCAAAGAGCGGCCAAATCGCTCCGCGTTTCGGAGAAGCCTTTGGATTGTCCAGAATGTTCGGATAGACATCGAGAAGGACGTCCTCTGCATTAACGGATACCAGAAACCGATGTTCTTTAGATTCATGGAAGGGAAACTCGTGGAGCGGCCCCTTAAGAACGGCGTGGCCCCCGGTGGCTTTGCCCTCTAAAAGACCGTACCGCAGCCAGGTGATTGTGTCGTTGCCGACAACAAGCGGCATGTATTTCCAAACGGCAGGGACGTTTCCGCGTAAAACATCGGCTTTAAGGTCTGCGGTTCCGAGGGGAGTGTTGTCGGCGTTAGTGTACGTCCCATTGACCTTAACCGCAGCATCGGCGTTCTCAATCAGAACGTCTTTGAACTCGAGTGAAATGCCGTTAACGGTATTCCAAACCACGGTTCCTCCGATGCTGTCGAAATGGAAAGCGGCTGCTGGGAATAATCCTGGAAGAGCAACCGACGCGTCTTTTGTTGTGAGTACGGAGGTACCCACGCCATCTTTAAGGGTAATGTCGGCGCTGAGATTGATAAATCCCGGAAGCCACTGGGTATTGTCTTTGCCGGAGGCCCCGAAAGAGCAGAAATTACGCAGAGAAAGTTTGCCGTTGTAATGCTTGGGTTCGCTTGGCAGCCCCTGCCAATCTAAGTCCACATTAACGAGCGATCCTGAGAGCTTCCGCTCGGCGACGAAATCCTTGAAAGACTGAGGCAGCGGAAGCGACGGCAGCAAAGCAGTCATGCCCTGAAAAACTAAGCTGTTGGCATTGAAAGAACCGCCCGTGAATTCCTTGCCGTTACGGTCTAACTTCAGGCTCATATCCAGTGGAGGTAGTTTTTCTCCGGATTCCAGTTCAAAGGAGAAGTTTTCTGTCGACAGGCCGTAGGCCTTGTCCGACATATTTCCGGAAATCTTGCCCTTGACGAACTTCAGGCGCAGAGGTGCTAAGTCAGGCAGCTGGAGGTCGACATGAGACAGAGCTCCGATAAAACTTGCCGAGGACGGAGACCATTTCTCAAAGTTTGCCCACAGAGAGCCTGATCCTGTCCCTTTGTATTTGAAGGAGAAGTCAGGCAGCCATTTGGCCAGTTCGCCGAAATTTATAAAGTCAGTCTGCGCGTAGAGCTCCGCATCCCAGTCGGCGAGCTTAGACGGATTGAGCGCCGGGGTCTTAAAGAGCGCGCGAACGGTAATCGGAGAAGCGATCGCCGACGGGAGCGTCAGCGTAAAGGCCAGCTGCTTGTCCCGGGAGGAGCCGTTATAGGCGACGTTTACGTTCTTGATTTCAAGTGTTTTGTTGCTCTTCTGATCATGAATCAGAATCGTGCCGTCTTTGATTTCCAGAGACTTCTGCTTTAAAAGAAGCATGACGTCGGACGGCAGTTTCGTCGTCAGCGCATGCGTCTCTGTCTCGCCGGACATGAGTTTTTTGAGATTGACCTTTCTGCCCAATACGGAGAAGGACATCGGTGCCAGGCGGCGAACTTCGACTTTAGGGTTGTTTAACGTGACGGATTCGAAGATCGGAGTGAGGTTTGTTAAAGAACTAAGAGAAAGCTTTGCAGTAAGAGATTCAGCTGTGATCGGGTCTTTGCCCGGTTCGCCGAGTTCGATGTTTTTAAGCGTGATTTCGGGAGACAGCCCCTGCCAGTCGGTGTCGAGCGATCCGAACTGAACGGGAATGTCCAAAACATGAGAAATCTTGTTTTCGATCTTGGATTTATGTTCGTTCAGATAAGGTGCAAGGCAGTAGCGCGCTCCGAGCCATGCGGCGCCGAGTGCAAAGTAAAGGATGACTAAGAACCAAAGAATGGTCCTCCAGGCATACCCGAAAAAGCCTTTTTTAGGTTTTGTTGGTGTGGTTGATGTCTGTAGTTCGGAATTGTCCGTCATTTCCCGAATCCTTAAACTTTTTTCTGATCTTCTAAGTATCGCTCAATTTCCCATAAATAAACTCTAATATTGGAAGATAGACTCATTTTTAGCTTCCAAAAACAATATGTCTGCAGCACTCCAATCCTCCGATCTCCTTCCTAAAGTTCTCAGGCTTTCTCTCTCGGAAGTCCCTGAAGTCTCGGCGTATTTCAAAAACGCACTCCGTTCCATGTTCGGAGAAGACGAAGATAAAGTTCGGTCTTATGTACAGGAAATCTCTCAGACGCCCTGGGCGCCGGAAAAAATGCGTGAGCGACTATCCGGTATCGAAGACGGCGAGGCGCTTAAGAGTGCAATGCGTCGTTTGCGCCGAGACGTGATGATGAATCTTGTCGCGCGCGATATTTCCGGCTTGGCGAATTTAGAAGAAGTCGTCACCGTGATGTCTGATTTAGCAGAGATCACGATCGACCGCACGGTTTCCGTCTATGCCAAAGAGCTGGCGAAGCGATTCGGCGTTCCGCGCTCGGAAACCGGTGTTCCTCAGGATCTGATTGTGATCGGCATGGGCAAGTTAGGCGGCCATGAACTGAATGTCTCAAGCGACATAGACCTGATTTTCTTCTACGACTGCGACGGCGAATGCGGACCGACGCCGGAATATCCGAATGTTCGCAAGATCATCAGCAATCAGGAGTTCTATGAGCGGCTCGCCAAGAAAGTCATTCCGGCTCTTTCCGAAATCACTTGGGAAGGCTTTGTGTTCCGCGTGGATATGCGTCTGCGTCCGAACGGAGATTCCGGTCCGATTGTGGGCTCAAGCGACATGCTCGAAGAGTACCTGATGACGCAGGGACGCGACTGGGAGCGCTTTGCATGGCTCAAGGGCCGTGTCGTTAACGGCCCGGTGTTTGCTTCTGAGGAAGACTTCAATATCCAAAAGAAAAACATCAACGATATTGTCCGCCCGTTCGTTTATCGGAAGTACCTGGATTTCGGGGCGATCAGTTCTCTTACCGACCTGCACGCAAAGATTCGTCTCTCGACGCAGAAACGTGCCTTGGAGAGCCTGAAAGAAGGTCAGAACATTAAGCTCGGCCGCGGCGGCATCCGAGAGATCGAGTTCATTGCACAGACCTTTCAGGTAATCCGCGGAGGACGCAATCCGTTTTTAAGAGAACGCTCTACGCTGAAAGCACTGCAGGCGCTCGCTTCCGAGAACATCCTCGCCAAAGACAAAGCCGAGATGCTCTCGAAGATTTATGTGTTCCTCCGCAATCTGGAGCATGCGCTTCAGTATGAGAACGATCAGCAGACGCAGCTTTTTGCCGCGGATCCCGAACACAGAAAGAGAATTGCGAGGATGCTGGGCTTTACTGTCGAAGACCTGCAGAAACAGATAGAGCTCTCGACAGAGTATGTAGCCGCCCGCTTTGATGAGATTTTCCAGACTAAAGAAGAGGTCAGCGAAGAAGACTGGCCGCTTGGCTGGGAAACCGGTTCCGCCGAAGCGCTGCCTGCTTTAGCAAAAGTACTAGAGCGTAACGGTTTTAAAGAAACCGAAGAGCTCTCCCAGCTCATCCTTAACCTGATGTCGCTGCGCGCCTTAAAGCTCATTAATGCCGGTGCCCGCCAGCGCATGATCACCCTGGTTAAGAATACGGTTGAAGGTAAAAATAAGCCGGAACATTTAAAACTGATTTCGCGGGAAGAGCTCTTACGCCGCTGCATCAAGTTCTATGAAGTTATTGCGGGACGCCCGACGTATGTTTCGCTGCTTCTACAGTACCCGCTGGCGGCGAAACGTTTGGGCGACGTACTTGGCTGCGGCAAGTGGGCGGCCGAGTATTTCAACCGCCATCCGCTTTTGCTGGACGAACTCTGGGACGAGCGACTTAGCCAGATTGACGACTACACGCCGGTGGATTTCTCTTCTTATATTGAGCGCACCCGGGCGCGGCTTGCGGATATTCCGGAAGACGATCAGGAAACTCGTATGAACCTCATCCGAGAAGTCCATCACGCTCGTTTGTTCCGACTGTTCTTAGCAGACATGGCCGGACGCCTGACGGTAGAACGATTGGCAGACCAGCTTTCGGCCCTGGCGGACGCGACGCTTGAAATCGTTATGGAAGAGGTCTGGAAGACGGTTCCCGGACGCCACATCGAGCGTCCTAAGTTTGCCATCGTGGCTTACGGCAAACTCGGCGGCAAAGAACTCGCCTACGCAAGCGACCTGGATTTGGTCTTCCTGTTTGAAGATGACGCTCAGGATGCAGAAAAGATCTACATGCGTTTCGCGCGTCGACTGATTAACTGGCTCACCGCCACAACTGGGTCCGGCGTTCTTTTTGACGTGGATATGCGTCTGCGTCCGAACGGAGAGTCCGGCATGCTGGTTTCTTCCGTGGACAGCTTTGAGAAGTATCAGAAAAACGAAGACGGCACAGGTGCTTGGCTCTGGGAGCATCAGGCCTTAACGCGTGCGCGGTACGCCGCCGGCGACCGAGACATCGGCGACAAGTTCGAAAAAATTCGCATCGAAATTCTCCGCCGCGAGCGAAATGCCGAGGAAACGAAGGCTGAAGTGCTCAAAATGCGGCAGCGTATGCACGACGGCCATCCCAACAAAACGGAGCTTTTTGATGTGAAGCATGACGAAGGCGGGATGGTGGATGTGGAGTTCATTGTCCAGTACCTTGTGCTTCAGTACTCTTCTAAGTTCCCGCAGCTCGTCAATAATTTCGGCAACATCAAGATGCTGGAGATGGCTTCTGACGCCGGATTGATTCCGAAAGACCTGGCGCTTGAAGTCTCGGCGATTTATCGTAAATATCGCCGCATCCAGCATGAGTTCCGACTGAACTCACCGAGTGTGCCGGTACGCGTTCCGAGAGAAGAGTTTGCGGAAGAGGCGCAAAAGGTTCGCGAGCTTTGGTCGCTCGTTTTTGGTCCGTCCGAAGGTCAGGAGGCCTAAAAGCGACCTAAGCTAAAAGGCAGTTTGAACCTGCTATGCCTATGAGTCTCGTTGCTTCCGAATACCGTGCTCCTTGGTGGCTGCCCGGCGGCCACCTGCAAACCATTGTGCCTGCCGAATTGTTTCCGAAGGCCAAGGTGATTTATCGCCGTGAGATTTGGAATACACCGGATGACGACATCATCGCCGTGGACTGGTCGACACCGGAACCCATTGATCCGAAGGCCCCGATCATGGTGCATATCCACGGACTGGAGGGATCCTCCAACAGTCACTATGCGCGAGCGCTGATGGCGCGCTGCGGCGAAGAGGGCGTCCGAGGCGTGGTGATTCACTACCGCGGCTGCGGCGGTGTCACTAATAAGAAACTTCGGGCGTATAACGCGGCAGATGCCGCAGAGCTGGATTGGGAGTTTGCCCGGCTTCGAGAGCTCTATCCTGAGGCCCCGATCTATGCGATGGGCGTCTCGTTGGGCGCCAACAACCTGCTCTTCTGGGCCGGTACTCGAGGCGAGGACGCTGCAAAGCTGGTTTCCGGCATCGCTGCAGTCTGCGCGCCCCTCGATTTGGTGGGTTCGAGTCATGTCATTCGTAAAGGCTTCAGCCGGATTTACGACTTAAATTTCATCTCGACGATGAAGAAAAAAGCGCTCGCAAAAGCCAAGCGTTTTCCGGGCGTGTTAGATGTCGAGAAAATTAAAAAGATTCGCTGGCTCTGGCAGTTTGACGATCTTTTTACGGCACCGATTTTCGGCTACAAGGACTACATGGACTACTGGACGAAATGTTCGAGCAAACCGCATTTAGGCGGCATCCGATTGCCGACACTGGTGCTTAATGCCAAGAACGATCCGATCGTGGGAAACGAAGTTTTACCGAAGATTCAAGAAGTTTCCAAATTTGTGACGTTAGAATATCCCGCTGAGGGCGGCCATTGCGGGTTCCCTCGCAAACCGAACGAAGGAAGCCTCGGATTTCTGCCGACACGCACCTTCGATTTCTGTTTCCGCGGCCGCTGATGTCTCTAATTTTCCCCCGGTATGTGCAGCCGGAAACGGAGTTGAAATGCCTTTAAGAAGTACCAAAGACTACTCAGTCGGAATCCTCTACTTCATCCTCTTTATCCTGACCATCCCGGCGATGAACTGGGTGGTGATGAATGTCGGTACGGTCTGTACTGCCGACGGCCCTTGCTTAATTCCGGTATGGCCCGGAATCATGGCCCCGAGCGGCGTGCTCATGGCCGGTGTAGCGCTGGTGCTTCGTGACGGACTGCAGGCCAAACTCGGTGTCCGCTGGTCGCTTTACGCCATCATTATCGGCGCAGCGCTCTCCGCACTTTTCTCCGAACCGTCCTTGGTCTTGGCTTCCGTGATGGCCTTCTTCTTCTCCGAACTCGCTGACTTGGTCGTCTACACGCCGATGCGTAAGAAATGGCCGGCTTGGGCCATTATGGCAAGCGGCTTAGTTGGCTCCATGGTCGACAGTGCCATCTTCCTTTCTCTGGCTTTCGGCTCTATTGAATTTATCTTCGGCCAGGTTCTGGGTAAGTTCTGGATGTCTCTTGCCGTAGCTCTGCTTATCGGGTATCTTCATAGCCGCCGCGCCAAAGCGGTTCAAGACGAAATCCTTTCCCGTTAAAAAGATATGACAGAAAAGAGCCCGAAGACCGCGGTACTCCTGATTAACCTCGGTTCCCCTGATGAACCGACCGCTTCGGCGCTCAAGCCTTATTTACGAGAATTTCTTTCCGACCGACGAGTCGTCGACTTAAATCCGATTTTTTGGCAGACGCTGCTGAATTTGGTTATTCTGCCTCGCCGCAGTCCCAAATCCGCAGCGCGCTACGCGCAGGTATGGATGAAAGAGGGCGCTCCGCTTAAGGTCTATACCGACCGGATCGCCGATAAGCTGCGTCAGCGTCTGCAGGAAAAAGCCATCGATGCGGACGTGTTTGTCGGCATGCGCTACGGCAATCCCTCCCAGGTCGAAGTCTTTAAAACCATCCACAATGAGCACGGTTTTGACCGTGTCTTATTGCTTCCGCTCTATCCGCAGTATTCGTCTTCCACGACGGCTTCCGTTTCCGATGCCGTCTCAAAGGCAATGCAGCAAATGAAAAGCCATCCAAAAGTGCGCTTCATTCGCGACTATCACACGCATCCGCTGTACATCAAGGCATTGGCCGATCAAATTCGCGATCAATGGGCAAAGATCGGTCCGCTTGGCAAGAAGGGCCGATTGATGCTCTCCTTCCACGGCATGCCGGTTCGCTACTGCGAAGAAGGCGATCCTTACCCGAAACAAGTTCGCGAGACAACCGATCTGCTGATTCAAGAGCTCGGCGTAGATCCTTCTAAAGTCGTGCTTTCCTACCAATCCCGTTTTGGCAAGGAAGAATGGCTCAAACCTTATTCCGATGAGACGGCCCGTCATTTAGCTCGAGAAGGCGTGGAGCGGCTAGATGTTATCTGCCCGGGGTTTCATACCGACTGTTTGGAAACGATTGAAGAGATCGGCCTGGAACTCAAAGAGACTTGGCTTAAAGCCGGAGGCAAAGTCTTCCATTACATCCCTTGTTTGAATGATTCAGAGGCGTCGGTTTCCCTAGTTGAGAAGATTGTCGAAGAAGAACTGCTTCATTGGCCGGAATAAATTTGTTACCTTTTTCGTTAAGCTTGGCGAATAAGGGAAAACCCTTTATATTTCAACCAATAGGCGGGTATTTTCCCGCTAGGTCATTTAATTTGCTACATAACTTCACTTCCTAATTTGCTTAATTCGGGTGGCGTTACTTCTTGAAGCTGAGAGGTGTTCTCATAATGATGTTCATCGAAGGTTGAAAAAGGATCGGGCGACCCCATATCAACCATTAAAGGGCTCCGTTAGATCGGATCCTGATTTCTGAAAAAAACTTGAGGACAGTTAATGCAAGATAACGAATTAAAGAACGGACAGACCGTCCCACCTCAGGACGAAGCAGCCCAACAGGCTCCGGCAGACGCTCCGGAACTCCCGGACTTAGATTTATCTGCCGAATTAGCGAAGGCCCAGGCTAAGGCCGCGGAAAACTACGACCTTTATGTCAGAGCAGTCGCCGAAGCAGACAACACCCGCCGCCGCGCCTCTGAAGATGTTGCTAAAGCCCGTAAATTCGGCATTGAAAAATTTGCAGAATCCATGCTGCCGGTCGTAGACAGTATGGAAAAGGCGCTTGAGGCGTCTGCAAATGAAAAGGGGCCCCTCAAAGAAGGCCTTGAGATTACCTACCGTCAACTGCTGAGCGCACTGGAGCATAACGGGATGAAGTGTGAAAACCCTGTGGGTCTCAAATTTGATCCCAACACAATGCAGGCGATAACCATGGTGAAAGATCCTGCAGTCCAGCCAGGCTGCGTCGCAACAGTGTTTCAGCGCGGATGGAAAATTGCCGATCGAGTTCTTCGTCCGGCGATGGTGGCAGTCGCTCAATAAGACTTGTTTTTTCAGGAAACGACTCAATATAGAGACTTAACAGCGGGCAGCCCTTCTGCCGGCAAGTGAGGAAATTTAAAAATGGCAAAAATTATTGGTATTGACCTTGGTACAACAAACTCCGCCGTTGCGGTTGTTGAAGGTGACAAGGTCCGTGTGATCGAAAACAGCGAAGGTGCTCGCACCACACCTTCCGTCGTTGCATATCTTGAAAAAGAAGTGCTTGTCGGCGCTCCTGCAAAACGTCAGGCTGTTACGAATCCTGCCAACACGCTTTTCGCGATCAAGCGTTTGATCGGCCGTCGCTATGACGATAAAGAAGTTCAGAAAGACATCAAACTGATGCCTTACAAGATCATCAAGGCTGCCAACGGCGACGCCTGGGTTCAGGTTCTCGGCGACAAGGATCTGGCTCCGCAGCAGGTTTCTGCTGAAATTCTTCGTAAGATGAAGAAGACTGCCGAAGACTACCTCGGTGAAGAAGTCAAAGAAGCCGTTATTACTGTTCCGGCTTACTTCAATGACTCTCAGCGTCAGGCTACTAAGGACGCCGGTAAGATCGCCGGTTTGGATGTCCGCCGTATCATTAACGAACCGACAGCCGCTGCTTTGGCTTTCGGTCTTGATAAAGGCGGTAAGGGAGATCGTAAGATCGCTGTCTATGACTTGGGCGGCGGCACATTCGATATCTCCATCATCGACTTAGCCGATGTTGACGGTGAAAAACAGTTTGAAGTTCTGTCCACCAACGGTGATACATTCCTTGGCGGCGAAGACTTCGACCAGAGAATCGTTGACTATGTCATCAAAGAATTCAAGAAGGACACAGGCATTGACCTGAGCCAGGACGTTTTGGCTCTGCAGCGTTTGAAAGACGCCGCTGAAAAGGCCAAGATCGAATTGTCCAGCCGTCAGGAAACAGAAATCAATCTGCCCTACATCACCGCTGACGCAACCGGTCCGAAACATCTGAACATCACTCTGACACGTTCTAAGCTCGAAAGCCTCTGCGAAGACTTGATCGAAAGAACGATCGAACCTTGCCGCAAGGCCCTGAAGGACGCCAACGCTACTGTTGAAGACATTTCCGACGTCATCCTCGTCGGCGGTCAGACACGTATGCCGGCTGTTCAGGAAGCTGTTAAGGACTTCTTCAAGAAAGATCCGCGTAAGGACGTGAACCCGGATGAAGCAGTTGCTATGGGTGCTGCTATTCAGGGCGCCGTTCTGTCTGGTGACCGCAGCGACGTTCTGCTTCTCGACGTTACACCGCTTACCCTCGGTATCGAAACCCTGGGCGGCGTGATGACTCCGATGATCAAGCGCAACACCACGATCCCGACAAAGCACTCTCAGGTGTTTTCTACTGCCGAAGACAATCAGCCTGCTGTAACCATTAAGGTTTACCAGGGTGAACGTGAAATGGCAGCTGACAACAAACTGCTTGGCGAATTCAACCTTGAAGGCATCGCTCCGGCTCCGAGAGGACTGCCGCAGATCGAAGTGACATTCGATATCGACGCCAACGGTATTCTCCATGTTTCCGCTAAGGACAAGGCTACCGGCAAGGAAAACCAGATCACGATTAAGGCTAACTCCGGTTTGAGCGACGCCGATGTCGAAAGAATGGTTGCCGATGCTGAAGCCAACAAGGAAGAAGACCGCCGACGTGCCGAACTGGCTCAGGCTCGCAACACAGCCGAATCCAGCATCCATCAGGTTCGCAAGACCCTGAAGGACCTCGGTGAAAAGGTTGACGGCGCTGACCGCGCTGCCTGCGAAACAGCGATCAACGACCTTGAAGAAGCCGTTAAGGGCGAAGACAAGGATCTGATCACAAAACGTACTGACGCTTTGATGACTGATGCTCAGAAGATCGGCGAAAAGCTGAATCAGCAGCAGGCACAGCCGGGTGCTCAGCAGGAAGCTCCGAAGTCTCAGAAGAAAGATGATGATGTCGTCGATGCCGACTTCAAAGAAGTCTAATTCTGAAACTTGTTAGACTGTAGCTAACGACAATGAGGCCGCTTCCGTAAGGTTGCGGCCTCATGGCGTAGATAAAGAGACGAAAATTAAGGGTTTTTACCCTATAACCGAATTCCGTAAAGAATGGCTGACGAAGTAGATTTTGACTATTACGAGGTACTGGGAGTCTCCCGTACTGCTACTCAGGAAGAGATCAAGAAAGGTTATCGCCGCATGGCGATGAAGTATCACCCTGACCGCAATAAAGGGGACAAGCATGCCGAAGAAAAATTCAAACAAGTAGGCGAAGCTTATGAAGTACTGAAGGACGAGCAGAAGCGTGCGGCTTATGACCGTTACGGCCGTTCTGCGTTCAACGGCGGAGCCGGCGGCCCCGGTGCCGGCGGATTCGGCGGGTTCGGAGGCTTTGATGCTTCTCAGTTCGGCGATATGGGCGATATTTTCTCCGAGATTTTCGGCGGAGGACATGCCCGCAGCTCCGGACAGAATAAGCAGATGTTCCGCGGTGAAGATCTGATTTATGACCTCGATATCACGCTTGAACAAGCCGCAGAAGGCTACAAGACAAAGATTAAGGTTCCCTCCTGGAGCAAGTGCACGGCCTGCGGCGGAACCGGTGCAGAGAAGGGCACGAAGGTAGAGACCTGCCCGACCTGTCACGGTAGCGGATATGTCCGCGCCGGCGCCGGATTCTTCCAGATTCAGCAAACCTGCCCGCGCTGCCACGGAACCGGAAAGTACATTCCTCATCCCTGCCACAAGTGCCACGGCACCGGTATGCAGGAAGAGAAGAAAGAGCTCGAAATTACGATTCCCGCCGGTGTGGATGACGGCAACCGTATGCGTATTCCTGATCGCGGATCGCCCGGACAAAACGGCGGCCCCGCAGGCGACCTTTACATTCGCATCCGCATCAAGCCGCATGACATCTTCGAACGTGACGGACAGGATTTGCACATGGAGATGCCGATGAGCTTTGTGACGGCAGCTTTAGGCGGTGAGCTTGAAGTTCCGACGCTGACCGGCAGAGCGACGTTAAGAATTCCCGAAGGCACCCAGTCCGGAAAGACTTTCCGTCTGAGAGGCCACGGTATTCGCAGCGTCCGCAATTCGGAGAAAGGCGATTTGTACGTTCATACCACCGTCGAAATTCCGGTGAATATGACCGCCGAACAGAAAGATATCCTGAAGCAGTTTGACGCTTCGCTCAATCACAGCAAGAAGGATCATCACGCTCCGGAGAAAAAGAGTTTCTTTGAAAAACTCGGCAAGCTCTTCAAGTAACCGTTCTCAAATTTAAGTATTCAGTCCCGATTTTGGCTCGAGGTCAAAGTCGGGACTTTTTTGTCATCGCGACAAGATTTTTGTGAAAAAGATTTGCAGATTAAATTCAGTTAAGAACGTAGAAAACACGGGTAAAGTAGCGCGCTAAGTATCTAAAACCGCGGAAGATCGATCGCCGTCTCAAAAAGGATATTTAGGCAACTTTCCCTCTTTTGTAGACTTTAGGACAAATACCGTGGTGCATGATTTTGCTTATGCGAGGACCTTTGTTTGAGGTATTCTCACATTTGTCGACGAAAAGAATTACATAACACATCATGCTGAAACGAACAACCCTCAGCCTTATATGCGTCCTAGGCCTCATATCCTGTTTAACCGCATGTAACGATAAACAATCAGCCAAGCAGAATGTCCAAGCCATCAAGGTCACGACGCTCAAAGCCGAACCTACCACTCAGCCGTACATAGCCGAAGTATTCGGGCAAACCGAAGGCGCCAAGGCGGTGATTGTCTACCCTCAAGTGACCGGTCCCGTGCTGCAGCGGCATTATGCCGAGGGGCAGAATGTGAAGCAGGGCGATGTGTTGTTTACGATTGATCCGGCGCCTTTCGACGCTGCCAACCAGAGTGCTGAAGCTTCCGTTGTGCAGGCTGAAGTAGAACTCAAGCAGGCAGAACGAGAAGCCAAGCGATTTGCCGCACTGCGAAAGGTAAACGCTGTCAGCGAAAAAGAATACTCGGATCGCATCAGCACGCTTGAATCTTGTAAGGCAAATTTGGCGGCAGCAAAGGCCAAGGCCTTACAAACAAAGATTCAGCTCGATTACACATCGGTCAAAGCGCCTGTGAGCGGTATTGCCGGAAGATCCTTAATTAACCCGGGAACATTGGTGACGGCCAACAATTCGGCCTTGACCGATATTACCCAGGACGACCAGCTCAAGGCCCGCTTTTCTCTAAGCGACAATGACCTTCATGGTTTTACGATTACCGAAGAATCACCGGTGAGCGTGGTGCATGAGAAATCCGGCGTAGAGGTTCCGGCGCATATTAACTTTGCCGCGACTCAGATCGATCCTCAGACCGGAACCCGTTCGCTCAGCGCCGAAATCGAAAGCTCTGCTGAGCTGCTGCCCGGTCAGTATGTGACCGTGCGTCTGACCCTCGGTACACAAAAAGGTGTTTACCTCGTTCCTCAGTCCGCCGTTCGCCAGCTGCCGGACGGAACCTACAGCGTCTATTTGTATAAGGACGGAGTTGCGAGAGCACAGCCCGTGACGGTAGGACGCTGGTCAGGCAAGGACTGGATTATTACTTCCGGACTCAAGCCGGGAGATCTCGTGATCATTGATCAAATCCAGAAACTTAGAGACAAAGCCAAGGTGGCTTTAAATCAAATCAAGAAAACCGATTCAAAACCGAATGAAAAATAACTTGCGATAGGTGAACCGAAATGCTTTCTCAATTCTGTATTCGGCGGCCGATTTTCGCATCTGTCATGTCGATTTTGATCGTGATTGCAGGTCTGCTCGCAGGACGCGTCCTGCCGATGGGCCAGTATCCTGACATCACGCCGCCGGTCGTATTTATCTCCACTTCTTATGAAGGCGCCGACGCTCAGACTCTGGCGAAGACGGTCGCCGCCCCAATTGAAGACCAGCTCTCCGGCGTTGAAGGTCTGCTTTACTACGAAACTTCCATTCGCTCTAACGGCATGGTACGTATCACCTGTACTTTTGAAGTCGGAACGAATCCGAACGACGCGATGCTGGAAATCAACAACCGCGTGCGTTCTGCGGAAAGGCGGCTTCCGGAAAGCGTTCGACAGAACGGTGTGAACGTCCGTAAGCGCAGTGAAGAAACACTGATGATCGTGCCGTTTTATTCTCCTAACGGTACGTTAAAGCCGATTCAGCTGGCCGACTATGTGAACCTGAACGTTGTGGATGCCATTAAACGCGTTCCCGGTGTCGGTGACGCGGACGTTTTCGGTAACGCTCAAAGCGCGATGCGTATTTGGCTCAATCAGAAGAAGATGGCTCAGCTCGGCATCACTGCAATCGACGTCCGTAAAGCGATCGAAGAACAGAACAACCAATATGCGGCCGGTAAAGTCGGTACTTCTCCGACGACAGACGATCAGCAGCTGGTTTACACCATTCGTACGAAAGGTCAGCTTCTGACACCGGAAGAGTTCGGAAATATCACTGTTCGTTCACGCGGCGCAGACGGTATTGTCCGCATTCGCGATATTGCACGTGTTGAAGTCGGTAACCGCAGTTATGAGGCATACAACCAGTTAAACGATGTTCCGAGCGTCACCTTTGCCGTTTACCTGCAGACAGGCGCTAACGCCATGCAGACCGCGGTGGATGTCAGACAGCGTTTGCAGGAACTCTCAAAGAACTTCCCGGACGATATCGCTTACGTGATTGCGGACGATAACTCAAGGTTTGTTGAGGCGGCTTTAAATGAGGTTGTGCAGACTTTGCTGGAAGCCGGTCTTCTCGTTCTTCTGGTTGTGTATCTTTTCCTGCAGAACTGGCGCGCAACCCTGATCCCGATGCTTGCGGTGCCGGTTTCTTTGATCGGTACATTAGCCGGTCTCTGGGCTCTGAATTTCTCTCTGAATACCTTGACGCTTTTTGCGATGACGCTCGCCATCGGTATTGTGGTGGACGATGCGATCGTGGTGCTGGAAAACGTCGAACGTATTATGGAGACGGAAAAGCTCAACGCTTTCCAAGCTTCTCAGAAGGCTATGAAGGAAGTGGCGGGCGCTCTGGTTGCCATTGTGCTGGTGCTGAGTACGGTATTTACACCGGTGGCGTTCTTGGGCGGTATTGCCGGTGAGCTGTATCGTCAATTTGCTGTGACCATCGGAGTTTCCGTGGTGCTTTCGGGTTTTGTGGCTTTGACGCTGACGCCGGCCTTGTGCGCTATTTTGCTCAAACACAAGAACAAGCCTTTCAAGATCTTCCAGCTCTTTAACGACGGGTTCGAACGTTTCAAGCTGAACTACATCAAAGGCGTGTCGTTTAACCTTCGCCATCGTTGGTTTACAGCTGCGATTCTTGTAGCAGTCATCGTCGGATGCTGGCAATTCCTTCAGATCGTGCCGACTTCTTTTGTCCCACGCGAAGACCAAGGTATTTTGCGCGTGGCGATTCAGCTGCCGGAAGGAGCGACTTTGAACCGTACCGGTGTCGTGGTCACAGACTTGAGCAGAGAGATTCGCAAGATCCCCGAGGTTGAGAACGTGACGGCGCTGGTGGCTAACGATACGATCGCCAATGACACGAAATCCAATGCTGCGTCTCTGATTGTTCAGTTAAAGCCCTGGGATCAAAGAACGCGCAGCGCAGAAACGATTCGTCGCCAGCTTCAGACATTGGTGAACGCTCGTACGGACGCTGTAGGTCAGGCCGTGAACCCGGCACCGATCCGCGGTTTGGGTCGTGCCGGCGGTTTGGACTTCTATATTCAGTCCAGAGAATCGGACAATCCGCTGGAGCTCCAGCAAGTGGCTGAGGATTTCCGTCAGCGTCTTGTCGCTCGCCCAGAGATTGCCTCCGGCCGATCGATGATCCAGGCCGATGCTCCTCAGCTTTACCTTACTGTTGATGAAGCGAAGGCTTTGGCCATGGGTGTTGCGATTTCCGACGTTTATGACACGCTCGGCTATTTCATGGGCGGCAAGTACGTCAATGACTTTACGCGTATCGGCAAAATCTTCCGCGTGATTATTCAGGCCGATGCCCCGTATCGCATGACACCGGAGTCGCTGGGCGATCTTTATGTCCGCTCGGATACCGGCAAGATGGTGCCGCTTTCCACATTGGCGCACGTTGAACGTACATCCGGTCCGGAATCTCTGAAACGTGAAAACGGCTTCCTAGCTGCGTCTATGAACGTGAATGCCGCACAAGGTTATTCCACCGGCGACGTGATCCGCGCCGTAGACACTGAAAGTCAGTATTTGCCGAGCGGCTATTACGTGGACTGGACGGGTCAGGCTTTCCATGAAAAACGTATCGGTAGTTCATCTGCTGCCGCGTTTGCTTTCGGTTTGATTATTGTGTTCCTGATTTTGGCGGCACAGTTCGAGCGCTGGTCGCTTCCGATTGCCGTGGTGATGGCAGTGCCTTACTCGGTGTTGGGTGCGCTTGTAGCGACGTATTTCCGTGGTTTCTCAAACGATATTTACTTCCAGATCGGTTTGTTGGTGCTGATTGGTTTGACGGCGAAGAACGCCATTTTGATTGTGGAGTTTGCGGCCCAGAAGATGGAAGAGGGACTTGAAGCAAGACAGGCAGCGCTGGAAGCTGCGAAACTCCGCTTGCGTCCGATTGTGATGACCTCCATGGCCTTCATCTTGGGCGTCATTCCGCTGGCGACGGCAACCGGTGCCGGTGCGGCAGCTCGTCAGTCCATGGGTACAGGCGTGTTGGGCGGTATGCTGGCTGCTACGTTTATCACGACGTTCTTTATTCCGGTCTTCTTTACATGGTTTGTTTCTAAGAAGATTAAAGCTCGTCGATAGTTGACAGGAAAGCTCTGCATTGCATAAACGGCCGGGAAAAGATTCTTTGGATTTTTACCCGGCCGTTTTAACTGAATCTGAAAAGATTCAATCGATCACATATCTGCCGCGAGGATCTCCATTTCTTTTCGGAAACTGCTGAAGGCCGTAATCGTATCCGGATCGTCAGGCCCGTCTTTTTGAAATTCGGATTGGATTCCTTCCGTTCGATTCAACACATACGCCTTAAGCGCAATGAACTGAGGGAGGAGAGGCAGGCTCGTTTCATACTCGTCCTCTATGTTCGCTAATGTTCCTTGCATCCCGTACTTCTTGAACATCATATCGACTAGACGTACAAACTCATAAGCAAATTCTTTAAAGGGCATGACATGAGAGGCAAGAAGCTTCTCATCGTGGCCGTACAAATCCGGGTTTGCATCATAAAAAGAAACTTCGATGTCAAAGTCATCTTCTTTTTCTAATTCGATTCTGCGGATGTTCCACCGATAACCGTCAGATTCCTCAGACCAATGAATGCTGTATTCAAAGGCGACGTCATCTTTGTATTTAATGGAGTATCTGGGGTCCTCCTTTTTGGATTGGAAAAATACATTCTGAGGAAAAGGAACAGGACAAAATTTGGTCAAATTCTTGAAGATTTCATAAAGTGTGGATGTTGCCAACACAGTGGAGATAAAGACAGTTCGCTCAACTTCAAAGAATTTCACGTCGACGTACAGCCAGCCAATAGAAAATCGGGTTATTTCCATTGCGAAATTTTTAGAGTCATCTGATACTTGCATCTTTCAACCCTTCATGAATAAAAGTAGCTGGGAATTTGACCTTCAGACTAGAAGCTTAAATACAACCCCTTCATGGTTCTTAACATGAAGATACTTACGCAATCCTAACGATTAGGCCTGCAGGGTAGCGGGAGACCCCTCTTGAGGTTTTCAGAAAATACGTGCTTATTAGTTTGAAGATCTTCAAAACTCCCCAATAAAAGTTTATTTCCTGTGTTTCAGAGAAATTCTAGGCTGGCAAGTTAACACGAAAAGAAAAAATAAAAATCTGCCTCAAGCCTCGACAATTCGGCCTTTGCGCAGAATCAAGGGCTAACTGAATAAGTCCGTATGTCACCAAAGTATTAGTCCCTGATGTCACCAAAATGGCAATGGCAAAAACATCGTCCGGCGTCAGAATGAACCCATAAATTTTCAATCAACCATTCTGGTAAAGGAGAAATGATGGGATTATCAAGACGAGTTTTCATGGACGCATCGTTAAGTGCAGCGACAGCTTCCGTTATGGCGGTGACTAACGTTGCAGAAGCTTCAGCAAAGAAACCTCAGAAGTGGGACAAGACAGTTAATGTTGTCATTATCGGTTCCGGTGACGCCGGTCTTGCAACTGCAGTATCTGCCGCAGAACGCGGCGTAAAGGATATCCTGGTTCTTGAAAAACTTGCCTTCTTAGGCGGCAACACCGCGATTGCAACAGGTGCATTCAATACTGCCGATCCGAAACAGAAAGAACAGGGCATTGAAGACAGTCCCGAACTTCATGCTCAGCAAACACTCAAAGGCGGTGATTTCCGCGGTAATCCGGATCTCGTCAACACGCTCACTCATAACTCTTACGACACATTGAAGTGGTTAGAGTCCAAAGGCGTTAAGTTCCAGCCCAAGATCCTTCAGGTTTACGGCGCTCTTTGGCCGCGTTCTCATGCAACAGCAGCCAGCAAAGGTTCCGATTATATTCGCGTACTTTCCGAAGAAGCTAAGAAGCTTGGCGTGATGATTCAGACACAAGCTAAAGTCGTGGACATCATCCGCGAAAACCAATTGAGCGGAAGAGTCCTCGGTGTCGAATATGTGAATAAAGACGGTCAGCATGTCTTTGTCCGAGCTCTTAAGGCCGTTGTTGCCTGCCCGGGCGGATTTGCTGCTAACCGTGAAATGAGATCGATGCACGATCCCCGTCTGTACAACCTGACAACGACAAACAACCCTGCTGCTTCTACGGGTGAAGTACTTGTCATGATGCAGGATATCGGCGCCGATGTTACCGGTATGGACCATATCTAGTGCAACCCCGGCTGCCCTCCGGGACGCAAGCTCAGAGTCAATATGTTCTCTTGGCCTCAGAATATGATCATGGTTGGTTTCGACGGAAAGAGATTTATTGCCGAAGACTCCAGACGTGACCAAATGCGTGATGCAATTCTTGCACTTCCGAAGCAGACAGCATTTTGTATTCAGGACGACTACGGCCAGAGTCTAAACAACGTCGGTCATCAGAAAGACAATCTGAAAGGATTGGAGACCGGGGACGCCTGGAGAGCCGACACGCTTGAAGAGTTAGCTAAGAAGGCCGGTATTGATCCTGCAAACCTTGTTAAGACCGTTGAAGAGTACAACAAGGGCTGTGAAGCTGGTCACGATGCTGGCGGTAAGAAACCTAACAACCTGAGAAAGATTGAGAAAGCTCCGTTCTGGGCTGGTTACGCCGGCATGTCTGTTCACCACACCATGGGCGGTGTTGTGATCAATACCGACACTCAGGTCATTGACAGACACGGTCAGGTTATTCCCGGACTCCATGCTGTCGGCGAAGTGACCGGCGGTATTCATGGTTCTAACCGCTTGGGCGGTAATGCCATCGCAGATATTTTCACGTTCGGTCGCCTGACAGGTATCGCAATCGCAAACGGAAAGTAGTCTCACTTCTGGCATGACAAAAAAGGAGAGGGCCTCTGCGGCGCCTCTCCTTCGTTTATTCTGCGTTTACCTGCTGAACGAGGTTAACGAGATCCACAGGTGTTTGAACCTGTAATTTATATTTGATTGAGGCTCGGTGAACTTTAACTGTGTGCTCCGAGATTCCGAGCTCAATTGCAATCTGCTTATTGAGCAAGCCTTGAACGACTAAGCGACAGACATCTTTTTCTCGTTCTGTGAGCTGGTTATATTTTTCTTCGGCTTCTTCCTGGATTCTTTTCTTAGTACGGTTGTTGCGATCCGCCTCTATAGCCCGAGCAACACTTTCTTTAAGCCGTTCAGGGGCTACCGGCTTTAAAAGGAAATCGGAAGCACCGTGATGCAAAGTATTAACCGCCATTTCGACGTCACCGTGACCGGTCAGAAAAATGATGGGTAATCCAAGCTCTTTTTCTGTCATAACTTTTTGGAGCTCCAGACCGGACATTTCCGGCATTTTCACATCCAAAATCAGACAGCCCGGGATGGCAGGGTCATCTTTCTCTAAAAAATCCAGAGCGCTGGGGTAGTCAACAACGCTATATCCGAACATTCTTAACAAGAATGTCTCCGAATTTCTGTATTCGTCGTTGTCATCGACGATTCGAACGATTGTTAATCGGTCTTTTGTCATAATTTTTCGATTGGGATTTGAATTAAAACCCGAAGTCCGGAAGGCTGGTTTCTCTGTAACTCAAGGCGTCCGCCGCATTTCTCGACAATATTTTCTACGATCTTCATTCCGAGTCCAAGCCCTTCTCTCTTAGTGCTTATTCTCGTCTGCAGGATTCTGTGTACATCATCTTCTGTGAGTGCCGGTCCGTTGTCTGCAATAGAGAACTCAACGTACCCGTCATATTCCCGGATCGTTACGTTAATACAAGGCTTTGAGACATGGCCGCAGGCTTCTGCGGCATTCTTTAGGACGTTGTAAAGAGCAAGTTCAAGGCCTTTGGGATCTGCACCGCACCATGGAGTATGTGAGATATCGGTACGGATTTCTCCTGAAAAGTTTCCACTTAATTTCAATGTTTCAATAGCTTTTTGAGCGACTTTGCTCGGGTCGCATTTGACAGTGCCGGCGCCGGCAGGTGAAGACGGCTTGGCAAAGCTTCTGACGAAGTCGATAACGGATGAAGCATCTCGACTTTGCTGAGATATTTTGTCTAAAACGTGGTTCACCAGATCGGGATCGGGCTCTCCGGCAGCCAGATGGGCCTTGAGGTCGGCGGTGTAATTGGTAATGGCTCCGAGCGGCTGTTTGAGTTCATGCGCAATAAGACTCGAAAGATGGCTGATCAGCCCGTTTTTCTCTAGAGCGTTGAGCTTTTCTCTGCTCTCCTTTTCTTTTTCTGAGAGCTTCTGTTTCTCGATGAGTGCTGTGCGCAGTTCTTCTGTTCTGAGAGCAACGAGCCTGTTGACTCGGAAAATATGCCATGCTGCCGCAAGAACCAATGCGCCAAATAGAAGAATTTCTGTCGAGAATCGCTGCCAAAGCGCTTCGGGACGCCATTCTTGAAGATATTGGTAAGGGCCTAGGGCCAGCTCTTTGGCGACTTCGTCCAAAGAATCAAAACCGTTTGCATAACTCCAGCGGTACGTATTCTTTAAAGCGGGCATGTCATAAAGCGCTGCTGTGATCGCGGCGGCTTTATCCGAGGGAGTATTCGGGTAGGCACCGACCACGATATTCGGGAAGAGCTCAGTGGTGCGCGAGCAGAGTTCGGTCGGTTTTTTGGATTCCGAGACGACTTTGATCTTACCCGGCTCTAACGCACCGCTTTTAAGAGCATTTTCTAGTTCGCAATACGCTAATAGACCAAAATCCGCTTCTCCGGAAAGAACCGCAGAGAGAACACCGGGATTTCGAAAACCCGTCTCGAGAACATCGGCTGATTTCTCTAACCCCTGCGTTTGACAGCTAAATAGACCTCAAAAATTTTCGGAGTATCTCAACAAGGGAACTCCGAATTTCTTTAGCCCACC
>PPYE01680230.1_pt1 | contig 36662 bp, 29 predicted proteins | sample 1559881 | NCBI WGS metagenome assembly PPYE01 (sample SAMN08240022, study PRJNA423297) | Human gut metagenome, whole genome shotgun sequencing project.
CAGAGTAAACTCTGAAGTATGCCAGCTTACCAACGAATGGGTCTGTCATAATCTTGAATGCAAGTGCTGAGAATGGCTCTTCGTCTGAAGAATGTCTTACAACATCGTTTCCATCCTCATCCACACCTTCGATTGGTGGGATATCTGTTGGTGCAGGCATGTACTCAACGATTGCATCAAGGAGCTTCTGTACACCTTTGTTTCTGTAAGCTGATCCACAGCAAACAGGAACTGCTGTACACTCGCAAGTTGCTTTTCTGAGTGCTTTCTTCATATCATCGATAGATGGTTCTTCACCTTCGAGATACTGCATCATCAGATCATCATCAAGATCGCAGATCTTTTCTACCATTTCTGTATGGTAAAGTTCTGCGTCGTCTGCCATATCTTCCGGGATATCTGTAACTGTGATGTCATCTCCCTTATCATCGTTGTAGATGTAAGCTTTCATTTCCATCAGGTCAATGATTCCCTTGAAGTCGTCTTCTTTACCGATTGGTAACTGAAGACAAATAGCGTTCTTTCCAAGTCTGGTCTTAATCTGGTCTACTGCATTGTAGAAATCAGCACCCAGGATATCCATCTTATTGATGAATGCCATTCTTGGTACATTGTATGTGTCAGCCTGACGCCATACGTTTTCTGACTGAGGCTCAACACCACCCTTAGCACAGAAGACGCCGACAGCGCCGTCAAGTACACGGAGTGAACGCTCAACCTCTACGGTAAAGTCAACGTGTCCCGGAGTATCAATGATGTTGATACGGTGCTCAAGAGCTCCCTTTTTCGGTTTTGTGAACTCTTCAAGTGTCCAGTGGCATGTTGTAGCCGCAGAAGTAATTGTGATACCTCTTTCCTGCTCCTGTTCCATCCAGTCCATGGTAGCAGTACCTTCGTGAGTATCTCCAATCTTATAGTTAACACCGGTATAGTACAGGATACGCTCGGTAAGAGTTGTCTTACCAGCATCGATATGCGCCATAATACCGATATTTCTTGTTCTCTCTAATGGATATTCTCTTCCAGCCAAGATTTTTTCCTCCTATAATTAGAAACGATAATGAGCAAATGCTTTGTTTGCTTCTGCCATCTTGTGCATGTCTTCTTTCTTCTTTACAGATGCGCCTGTGTTATTTGCTGCATCCAGGATTTCGTTAGCCAGTCTTTCTTCCATTGTCTTCTCTCCTCTAGCACGAGAGTATACTGTCAGCCAACGAAGTGCAAGAGTCTGTCTTCTTTCAGGTCTAACCTCGATTGGTACCTGGTAGTTAGCTCCTCCGATACGTCTAGCCTTTACCTCAAGTACTGGCATGATGTTATTCATAGCCTCTTCAAATACTTCGATAGCTGGCTTTTCGGCTTTTGCTTCAACTCTTTCAAACGCTCCGTATACGATCTTCTGTGCAACACCCTTCTTACCATCAAGCATAATGTTGTTGACAAGCTTGGTTACCACTTTATTGTTGTATACTGGATCCGCTAATACGTCTCTTTTCTGAGTATGTCCTTTACGTGGCACGGTCCTTCCCTCCTTAAACATCTTAATTTAATTCATCGGTACTCACATGTGTCTTTCTAATGATACTGTGTAGTGCATAGGGCATACAATATATATACCTTGCAACTTACATAATCATAGTTCTGTTTGTGATTACATTTTTAATTGGTTCGAAATCTTATCTACGCTTTACGCAACAGATTTATTTCTTATCTTTTGGTCTCTTAGCGCCGTATTTAGAACGAGCCTGTCTTCTCTTAGCAACACCTGCTGTATCAAGTGTTCCTCTTACGATATGGTATCTTGTACCTGGAAGGTCTTTTACTCTTCCTCCACGGATCAAAACAACGCTATGCTCCTGAAGGTTGTGTCCTTCTCCTGGGATGTAGCTTGTTACTTCGATTCCGTTAGACAGACGTACTCTGGCGATCTTTCTAAGAGCTGAGTTAGGTTTCTTAGGTGTAGCAGTCTTAACAGCTGTACAAACACCTCTCTTCTGTGGAGCAGAAGTATCAGTGCTTCTCTTCTTTAAAGAGTTGTATCCTTTCTGAAGTGCCGGTGCTGTAGACTTCTTTACAGATGTCTGACGTCCTTTTTTTACTAACTGGTTAAATGTTGGCATTTCTTTCACCTCCTACGATTATAATAAGTTGCTTATTCATCTTGTGAATAGTCGTACATCAAAACAAAACGTTCCTATGCACGCTTGTTTAGTTTATTACGAATCATGATACTTGTCAAGGGATTTTCCTTGATTTTTTCACGTTTTCTGCCACTTTTTTCTTAGTTTTTACAAGATTTTTTCTTTTCCTTATATTTTACGATTTCATGCTTTATCAAGCTAAATACTAATACTCCCGCCAATACACCGGCACTATCGATGCATACATCTCTGAACTGACAGCTCCTGCCCGGCACAAACAACTGATGTAATTCGTCACTTGCCGCATATGCTGTACCTGCACACCAGCAGATCAGCATGGACCGTTTCCCGCTGTCTTCCGAAAAAGAATACGCCGTCCTCAGTATCAGCACACCAAGGACCGCGTACTCTGTTGCATGCGCACATTTGCGTACCGGGAAATCAATCATTTTCGCAAACTGCTCCTGCCGTTCTTCTGACCAGGATGTAAATTGCGGGACTATCAGCCTCCCGATCTCTTTTCCTACCGAATGGCTCATTCCCTCCGATTCTACCGCTTTTTTAGCCGAAAAAGAAAAAATCACTGACATCCAGATGATCGTAAAGATCAGCCAGATTATTCCTGTCTTTTTTCTCTTCATCCTGTTTTCTGTCATATTTTTTCCTGTCTTTTTGATTCTTTACTATGTCTCGGATATCTGACTCCGGATTTTATGCCTGCAGATCTGAGAACAGATCTTTTCGATATACGCCATCTGCGATCAATTTTGCAAATGACTCTACTACAACAGGTTTATCTTCTTTATAAGTAACACCAAACCATTTATCCTGTGTCTCCAGAAGTTTGACACTTACTTTTCCTTTTTTCAAAAGCTCGTCAATATAGATTGGAAGCAGGTATTCTCCTTTCAGTTCTTTTGCTTCGTCTCCCTTGATATTTTCAAAGAATTCTACAAAGCCTTCTTCCAAAAGTCCCACAAATTCCGGTGTCAATCCCCACATATTCATAGATACATGCGAATTCACATTTATTTTATTTCCCTGTGATTCTGCTCCATCCTCTGTTTTTTTGATTTCATAGGTTTCCATAACATCCGTCAGATAATCATTCTCATCCACTGCACAGATTCCTCTTGTAACAGTTCCATTATCACTTAAAGTATTACCAAGAATAAAACCTGCCATGCAGAGTTCTTTCGATCTTTCCGGAGTATAATTATTAATCAGAAATTCATGGATCTTTACAAATGCTTCTTTTCCATAATAATCATCTGCATTAATAACAACAAACGGTTCTTTGATGATGTCTTTACACACCAGAACTGCCTGTCCCGTTCCCCATGGTTTACTTCTATCCACAGGTTTTTTGATTTCTTCCGGAAGATCATCTAATTCCTGATAAGCGTAAGCGAATTCTACGTTCAACCTATTACAGATCCCTTCGATACGCTTTCCGATCGCGTCATGAAATGCTTCCTTAATATCCTTACGGATGATAAATACAACTTTATTAAATCCGGCTTCAATTGCATCATGGATAGAATAATCCATAATAATCTCTCCATTCGGGCCAACCGGTTCTAACTGCTTGATTCCACCACCGAAACGAGACCCCATTCCCGCAGCCATGATGACTAATGCTGTTTTCATAATCTTCTTTCTCCTTTATTCATTTGTCTTTTTCACGGTTAGGATTAGTATAGCACAATTTCGGGACCTATTCTACTGTTACACTCTTCGCAAGGTTTCTCGGCTTATCTACATCAAGCCCTTTTGCCACAGATACATAATATCCAAGTAACTGGAGCGGAATCACTGCAAGTGATGTTGCAAAGTGTGGATCTGTCTTTGGAATATATACAGAGAAATCTGCATTTTCTTCAATATTATAGTGTCCAAATGTCGTAAGACCCATCAGATATGCGCCACGGCTCTTACACTCTACCATGTTACTCAGTGTCTTTTCATATAATGCCGGCTGAGTCAGTACTCCGATAACGAGTGTACCGTCTTCAATCAGAGAAATCGTTCCATGTTTTAATTCTCCTGCTGCATATGCTTCAGAATGAATATAACTGATTTCTTTCATCTTAAGACTTCCCTCTAATGAAATTGCATAATCAATTCCACGTCCGATAAAGAAAATGTCTTTTGCATTCACCTGTTTGGATGCAAACCACTGAAGTCTTTCTTTGTCTTCAATGATTCTGCTGATCTTATCCGGAATCGCCTTCAGTTCTTCGATATATCCAGTATACTGTTCCTCTGTAATCTGACCTCTGATCTTAGCAAACTGAATTGCCAGTGTGTAAGTTGCGATCAGCTGTGTACTGTACGCTTTTGTTGTTGCAACCGCAATCTCCGGTCCTGCAAGTGTATAGAATACATTATCTGCTTCTCTCGCAATAGATGAGCCGATCACGTTCACAATTCCAAGTGTCTTTACACCCTGTTTCTTAGATTCTCTGAGGGCTGCAAGACTGTCGGCAGTCTCTCCTGACTGACTGATGATAATAACCAGTCCCTTAGGATCGAGGATCGGATTACGATATCTGAACTCTGATGCAAGTTCTACACGTACCGGGATTCTTGCCAGGTCTTCCATAACATACTGTGCTGCCACTCCGACATGATATGCAGATCCACACGCTACAATATAGATCTGGCTGATCTCTTTAATCTCTTCTTCTGAAAGTCCGACTTCTGAAAGATCGATCGCACCGTCTTTTACAACAGAATTCAGAGTATCTGAAACAGCCTTCGGCTGTTCATGGATCTCTTTGATCATAAAATGCTCATATCCAGCTTTTTCTGCTGCCTCTGCATCCCATTCAACTGTTTTTAATTCTTTTTCGATCTCATCGCCATCCAGATTATAGAATGTAATCTCTCCTTTGCGGACACGTGCCATCTCCTGGTTTCCAATATAATATACATCTCTTGTATATTTCAGGATCGCAGGAACATCTGAACCGATATAAGATTCTCCGTTTGCAACTCCTAAGATCATCGGGCTGTCTTTTCTTGCTACATAGATTTCTTCCGGATAATCTTTGAACATCATTGCAAGTGCATATGATCCACGGATACGCACAAGTGCATGATTAATTGCATCTACCGGTGTTCCTTCATATTTTTTATAATAGTAATCTACCAGTTTTACTGCTACTTCTGTATCTGTCTCTGAGTAAAATGTATATCCTTTTCGTACAAGTTTATCTTTTAATTCCTGATAATTTTCGATGATACCATTATGAACAGCTACTACATTTCCGTCATCACTTTTATGCGGATGTGCATTGTTCTCAGACGGTTCTCCATGAGTTGCCCATCTGGTATGTCCGATACCACAAGTTCCTTTTACAGTTTCTCCATCATTGGTCTTCTCTGCTAAAACTTTCAGTCTTCCTTTTGCCTTAATAACTTCTACATCTGCATCACCGTCACGTACAGCGATTCCTGCAGAGTCATATCCACGATATTCCAGTTTTGCCAGGCCATCTAACAAGATGGGTGCTGCCTGATGTTCACCTGTAAATCCTACAATTCCACACATATTATCTTTTCTCCCTGTAAAAATTCTTAATATAGTCTATTCTTCCAGTGTCATTCATGTATCTTTCTAACTTGCAATATGTCCTTTAGCCTTTACAACATCCACAACCTGGTCTACATATTTTCTACAGACTTCCTCTGTCTCGGCTTCAACCATTACACGAAGAAGCGGCTCTGTTCCTGATTCACGCACAAGAATACGACCGGTATCTCCAAGTGCTTCTGTAACAGCTTTTACTGCTGCCTGCACATCTGCGTCATCCTGAGCAGCCTTTTTATCTGTCACACGTACATTTTCAAGAACCTGTGGATAAATGGTAAGTCCATCCAGCAGTTCGCTCATCTTCTTCTTTCTTGCCATCATAACTTCCATCATCTTAAGACTTGTAAGGATACCGTCTCCTGTAGAAGCGTATTTTGAAAAAATAATATGACCTGACTGTTCTCCACCAAGGATACAGCCATTCTTTGTCATATATTCGTATACATATTTGTCTCCGACTGCAGTCTTCGCATAACCGATTCCAGCCTCATCAAATGCTTTGTATAATCCAAAATTAGACATAACCGTTGTAACAACTGTATTATTCTCCAGTTTGCCTCGCTCTTTCATATATTTTCCATAAATGTAAAGGATCGCATCTCCATCTACCAGATTTCCTTTTTCATCAACGCAAAGACATCTGTCTGCATCTCCGTCATAAGCGAATCCGACATCCAGACCATTCTCAACCACGAATTTCTGCAGGCCGCCAATATGTGTAGATCCTGCATTATTATTAATATTGGTTCCATCAGGTTCTGCATTGATAACATAAGTCTTTGCTCCCAGAGCATCAAATACGGATTTTGCGAGGTTCCATGAACTTCCGTTCGCACAGTCAAGTCCGACTTTCACTCCCTTGAAAGAATAAAGTCCCAGTGAGATCAGATAACCGATATAACGATTTCTTCCTGATACATAGTCTACCGTACGTCCGATCTTAGATGTATGTGCAAACGGAATCTCTTCATAATTTTCCCCAAATACTTCCAGCTTGCCATCCAGATAGTCTTCTACCAGTGCAATCGTTCCTTCATCCATCTTCTCTCCATTACCGTTGATCAGCTTGATTCCGTTATCATAATACGGATTATGGCTTGCCGAGATCATAATACCACAGTCAAACCCATCGGTTCTTGCCACATAAGCTACAGACGGTGTCGTCGTAACATGAAGCAGGTAAGCATCCGCTCCCGAAGCTACCAGACCGCCAACCAGTGTATATTCAAACATATAGCTTGAACGTCTTGTATCTTTTCCGATCACAATACGAGCTGGTGTATCATCACCGTTACGACGCTTTACTTCTCCGTAATACCATCCAAGAAATCTTCCGATCTTATATGCATGATCTGCTGTTAAATTATTATTGGCTTCTCCACGGAAGCCATCTGTTCCGAAATATCTTCCCATATGTATTCTCCTAAAATAAAAATTTTTAGTCATTCCGTTATCAAGTAACTGCCACCATTATAGTTGGTATCAAGATTAAGTTCAAGCAAAAGTGGCAAAAAAGTACGCATATGTGCAAAGACATCTTTCGTACATATGCATACTTTTTACTCAACAATCACTATTCTGCTTTCATTCCAAGTTCTTTTTCACACAGTTCCAGTGATGATGCAATCACTGCATCCATGTCATAATATTTGTATTCTCCAAGGCGTCCTCCAAAGATCACCTTTTCTTCTTTTTCTGCCATTTTTTTATATCTGGCATAAAGGGCACCATTCTTTTCATCATTAACCGGATAATATGGTTCATCCCCCAGTTTCCACTCCGAACTGTATTCCCGGCTGATTACAGTCTTTGGAATGTCATTTCCTTCTGAATCTTTTCCAAACTCAAACCATTTATGCTCAATAATACGAGTCCATGGTGTCTGACGGTCTGTATAATTGACTGCGGCATTCCCCTGATAATTTTCCTGATCCAGAAGTTCTGTCTCAAATCTTACTGATCTGTATTCCAGTGTTCCAAGTTCATATCCGAAATATGCATCGATCGGTCCGGTATAAATAACTTTCTCGGCCAGCGCATCTAACGCCTCTTTATTCTCCAGATACTCTGTATTCAGACGGACTTCGATTCCATCCAGAAGATTTTCAACCATCTTTGTATATCCTCCGACAGGAATTCCCTGATATAACGCATTAAAATAATTATTATCAAATGTCAGACGCACAGGAAGTCTTTTGATAATAAACGCCGGAAGTTCCCTGCAGTCACGTCCCCACTGCTTCTCCGTATATCCCTTGATCAGCTTTTCGTAAATGTCTCTTCCAACCAGGGAAATTGCCTGTTCTTCCAGATTCTCCGGCTCTTTTGTTATCTCTTTTCTCTGCTCTTCAATCTTCGCTTTTGCTTCCTCCGGAGTAACTACTCCCCACATCTTATTAAATGTATACATATTAAAAGGAAGTGAATACAATTCACCCTTATAATTAGCCACCGGCGAATTCGTAAAACGGTTAAACTCTGCGAACTGTGTAATATAATTCCATACTTTTTTGTTATTTGTATGGAATATATGTGCACCATATTTATGTACATGGATTTTTTCTATCTCTTCCGTATATACATTTCCGGCAATATTCGGGCGTTTATCGATCACCAGAACGGATTTTCCCGTTTTCCTGGCCTCATGTGCAAACACTGCTCCGTATAATCCGGAACCAACTACCAAATAGTCATATTTTTTCATGTTCAGTTCTTCCTCTTCTTTATTTATATTCTTTCAGGTAATAGGATTATTCTATCATATATCTTGGTTAACTGAAAGATGCTGTCTTATTTTTTGTATCATTTCGCTCTTTCACTTTATCACGTTACCAAACGATTGCATTTCTTTACCGAACATATTATACTATTTAAAAATGAAATAATTCAATTTGAGGTGAAATTATGCATAAAGAATTTTTAATGGGAAATGCTGCCATTGCCCTCGGTGCTGTTGCCGCCGGCGTCAATGTTGTGGCAGGCTATCCCGGAACACCATCTACCGAAGTGCTCGAAACAGTTGCCAAAAACCGGCCGGACGATGTCTACGTAGAATGGTCCGTGAATGAAAAAGCCGCAATGGAACTGGCTGCCGGAGCAGCTTATGCCGGAGCCCGGTCAATGGTAACTATGAAACAGGTCGGACTAAATGTGGCATCTGATCCTTTGATGAGCCTGGAATATGTTGGAATCAAAGGAGGAATGGTCATTCTTGTCGCAGATGATCCTGGCCCGATCTCTTCTCAGACCGAGCAGGATACCAGGCATTTTTCCAGATTTTCCAAACTCCCTTGCTTTGATCCATCATCCGCTCAGGAAGCGTATGAGATGATCCAGGAAGCTTTCGAGTATTCTGAAGAATATGGTACTCCTGTGTTCTTACGACCAACCACAAGAGTCTGTCATGGCTATGCCTCCGTCACAGTAAAGGACGAGAAAGAATTTACGCAGCATAAACCCGAAGGATTCATCAAAGATTCCAAACGCTGGGTCATCTTCCCAAGATTATCTTTCATGAATCACCAGAAGATCGAAGCGCGAAACAGAGAATTATCAGATGTCTTTTCTTCTTATGACAAGAATAAGATTCATCCGTCCTGCGAAACATTTAAAGATTCAAAGAAAGGGATTGCAACCGGAGGAATCAGTTATACCTATGCAATGGAAACATTAAAGAACACTGGTATGGTAAAAAACTTAAAAGTTGCAACTCCTCATCCATTTCCGGAAAAACTGGCCGTTGAATTTCTGACTGGTCTGGATGAAGTTCTTTGTCTGGAGGAATTAGATCCGGTCATCGAGCGGGAACTTACCTACATCTGTGGGAAATACCACCTTCCGGTAAAAATACGTGGAAAACTAAGCGGAGACACTGCCTGTGCCGGAGAAAATACCAGAGACAGCGTAACTTCCTATATTAATACTTTTCTCGGCCTTTCCGACCGGAAAGACGCCGGACTTCCTGTAGCGCCGGAACTTCCGGTCCGTCCGCCGGTACTCTGTGCCGGATGTCCGCACCGTGCTTCTTTCTACGCGGTCAAAAAAGCTATGAAGGGAAAGAAAACTATTTTCTGTGGGGATATTGGCTGTTACACACTTGGAAATGCCATGCCGCTCGACATGGTTGACACCTGTCTGTGTATGGGTGCCGGACTGAATATTGCACAAGGGGTAGAAAAAGTTGAACCCGATACAACTTGTTTCGCATTCGTCGGCGACTCTACCTTTTTTGCATCTGCAATCACAGGTGTTGTTAATGCCGTTTATAATCAGGCCAATATGGTACTCATTGTACTGGATAACTCCACAACTGCCATGACCGGTCATCAGCCTCATCCCGGAACCGGACACACTGTTATGGGAGAGATTGTCCAAAAAATCAATATCGAACAGGTACTTCACGGAATCGGTGTAACAGACGTTGAAACTGTTAATCCATTAGACCTGCATACATCTGTAGAATGCGTACAGAAGATGGCAGAGCGTTCCGGTGTGAAGGCAATCATTTTCAAATCACCTTGCATTGCAGTCACAAAACCGGCCGCACCTCTTCATGTTTCCTCTGACAAATGTATCGGCTGTAAAAAATGTATAAAAGAACTGGGATGCCCGGCTATCGTTCTTAATAACGGCAATGTCTGTATTGACAGTTCAATGTGTACAGGATGCGGCCTTTGCAGTCAGGTCTGCCCGGTAACTGCTATTACAGGAGGTGAAGATCATGAATAATCAGAAAAATATTGTCCTCTGTGGAGTTGGTGGTCAGGGAACTGTCCTCGCTTCCAAGCTGCTCGCAGCAGCAGCCATGAGTAAAGATATTCCGGTCATGAGTGCCGAAACGATCGGTATGGCACAACGAGGCGGAAGTGTATTCAGTCATCTTCGTATGGGAAATGATCTGTATTCTCCTATGATCGAAACAGGAACTGCTGATCTTATTATAGGATTTGAACCTGGTGAAACGGTCCGGATGCTTCCTTACCTGAAAACCGGTGGACACGTTGTTGTAAGCACCCGTGCAGTTAAACCTGTTACTGCTACTCTAAGTGGTTTTGACTACGATGCCCCCCAGATGCTCGATTACCTGAAAGCAAATGTTCCGAATCTCACCTTTGTAAATGCTGATCAGGCATGCAGCGATATTGGTTCCTCCAAGGTACTGAATATGGTACTTTTAGGAGCCGCCATCCGTACCGGAGTATTGGATTTTACCATCTCTGAAATCGAAAGCATTATGAAGCAGACACTTCCGGAGAAGTTCCACGAGATGAATCTCCGGGCACTGAATTACAATATATAACAATCAGATCTATCATTAACCAACCGCTCCTGCATTATTGATATATAGGAGCACACCAAAAGAAAGGCGAGGGCATACATATGCAAATTACTGAAACACAAATCGCACAAGTCAACAAACAGATCAAGGCACTTCTTTCCGCAGAAAGTTTCTATGGAAAGAAATTAGAAGAAGCCGGCGTTAACAGCATCCAGTCTGCTGAAGATTTTCAGAAGCTTCCGTTTTCCGAAAAAAATGATCTGAGAAATGCTTATCCTCTTGGACTTATGACTGCCCCGGAAGAAAAAATTGTCCGCATTCATTCATCTTCCGGTACAACAGGACTGCCTGTCATCATCCCATATACCCAGAAAGATGTTGATGACTGGGCTGTCATGTTCAAACGTTGTTATGAAATGGCCGGTATGACAAATATGGACCGCATCCAGATTACACCGGGATATGGTCTCTGGACCGCCGGAATCGGTTTCCAGGCAGGAGCAGAAAGATTAGGCAGCATGGTTATTCCAATGGGACCTGGTAACACGGACAAACAGTTACAGATGATGATGGATATGAAAACAACCGTTCTTGGTTCTACCTCATCTTATGCCCTTCTTCTTGCAGAAGAAATCCAAAAACGAGGGATTAAAGACAAGATTCATCTTAAAAAAGGTATCATTGGTTCCGAACGCTGGGGTGAAAAGATGCGGAAACGTATCACAGAGGAACTTGGTATAGAAATCTATGATATCTATGGCCTGACCGAGATCTACGGACCAGGAATTGGAATCAGTTGTTCCCATGACTGTGGTATGCACTACTGGGATGATTATATTTACATCGAAATTATTGATCCTGTTACAGGCGAAGTATTACCTGACGGTGAACTTGGAGAGATTGTCATTACTACATTAGTAAAAGAGGGGGCTCCTCTTATCCGTTACCGTACCCACGACCTTTCCCGTATCATTCCTGGAGACTGCCCTTGTGGAAGCAAATTCCCTCGTCTTGATACCATCATGGGACGTACAGACGATATGATGAAGATTAAAGGTGTCAACGTATTCCCTGCACAGATTGAGGAAATCCTGAAAGAATTTCCTGAGGTATCCAGTGAATACCAAATCCGTATCTCTCATCTGGAAGGAAAAGATACCATGCGTATCTATGTTGAGACAAACGGAACCGTAGACTTCCTGGATCTCGCAAAACGTATTGCTTCTAAAGTTAAAAGCCGTATTGGATTTACACCGCTTGTAAAAGTAGTAGAGATCGGCTTGTTGCCTCGAAGCGAGAAAAAGACCAAACGTGTCATCGACGAACGTTACGAATAATAATATAATATAAAAAGAAATACATCATTGAAGCTGATTCTTCGTTTTTTGAAGTAACCTGCGAAATGATGTATTTCTTTTTATATTATATTGTTTTCGTTTATAAACCAAGTTCATCGGATATAGCGCACATTTCTTCCAGACCTATATCAATCAGATCTTCCAGCATCAAACCTGTAAACTCAATACTTTCCATGTAATCTCTGTTGGCTCCTTTTGCGAATCTTGCTTCGTTAAAACGCTTTAATACGGATTTTCTTTTTACACTTGCGATCTTTTTATCCGGATAAATCTGTGCAACCGCTTTTAAAAATCCACTCATCGGATCTGCTGCAAGAAGTGCATACTGAATCTTAGTTCTAGCTTTTACACCGCTTTTTGGATTATGTGCACAAATGGCTCCGAAAAGGATCGGATCATCAATTCCTTCTTTCTTTAGGATTTCTACAGATGTCGGTCCATGTACGCTAAGATCATGCTGCCAGTCACACTGCTCCTCATCAAGATCATGCAAAAGTCCTGCAATTCCCCAATATTCTACATCATCCGGTGCAAGACGTTTGGCAAGTCCCCTCATAATTGCCTCCACAGCCAGAGAATGTGTGATATAATGTTCTCCTTTCATATATTTGGTTAAGATTTCATACGCCTGATCTCTTGTCATCTTTGTTCCCTCCTGTAATATTTTCTCGATAATATTGTTTACCGCCATTTTAACACACTAACAGAGTAATGTAAACAAGTGTAAAATCTGCCGATAATACATACAGAGAAAAAGAGCAGTGAAACATTTTTTGTTCCTCTGCTCTTGCATTACGCTGTTACTGACTTATCTGCAATTGTCCCCGAAGGCATACAATACTGTTCTTCTACTCTTCTGGTACAACAATCAGTTCTTTTGTATAGTCATTCAGGACTTCGCATCCATCTTCTGTAATAAGTACAAGGTCTTCGATACGAACACCGATGTTCTCATCTGGAAGGTAGATTCCCGGCTCTACTGAGAAGCACTGTCCAACTTTGATGATATCTGTGTTAACAGATGATACATCACCGAACTCGTGATCTTCCAGTCCGATAGAATGTCCTGTTCTGTGTGTGAAGTATTCTCCGAATCCTTTTTCTTCGATGTAGTTTCTTGCTGCAAGGTCAACATCGCACATTCTGTTACCTGGTTTTGCAGCTGCAATACCACGTAAGTTAGCCTCTAATACTACATTGTATACTTCTCTTGCACGGTCAGATACTTCCCCAATGAATACAGTTCTTGTCATATCTGATGCATAATTGTCTTTGAATCCACCGATGTCAAGGATTACACAGTCTCCGCGTTTTCCTTTTGAATCATCTGTTACATGATGTGGATCTGCAGCACCGTGTCCATATGCTGTAATTGGATCGAATGATACGTCTTCGCATCCGAGTTCTTTGTAGATCTCACGCATCTTTGCATTTAATTCTTTCTCTGTTAATCCTTTTGCTACCCATGGAATGATCTTGTCCATAGCAATATCATTTATCTTAGAAGACTTTCTCATGAGATCCTGTTCTTTCTCATCTTTTACCATACGGATGTAATCGATGATCGGAGATCCGTTCACGAATTTGCTTCCTCCGCCCAGTTCCTGCAGACGAATAAGGAATTTAGAAGGCCATGTCTTGTCGATTCCCATAGTCTTATCTTTTTCCACATATTTGCTTAAGATCTCTACTCCGTCTTCGATATCATCATAGTAAATAATATCTACTCCGAGATCTGACTCCTGTGGGAATAATTTGTTGATCATCATCTTATGATTTCCGTTCACATTCAGATACAATGCCAGAAGTCTTTCTCCTGGAAAGATCCATTTTCCTGTCAGATAGAAAATCGCAACAGGATCAGAAATGATCATCTGTGGAATCTCATGCTCCTCCATTGATTTTAATACTCTTGTAAGTTTACCTTGATCCATAATAGAAACCCAACCTTTCTTAAATGTTGACAGAATCTGTTGCTTTTTTTCGCCGATTCTCACTGACAATTATTATAGACTTTCTGAATATAAAAGTCAATTTATTCTATTGTTCTTTGATAAATATCCATAAACTTCTTTTTTTTAAAAAGTCAGAAGATTAATAGATGTTATCTACAGGACCTGCCACCGGCAGCTCCTTACGAACGCATGGCAATAAAAAAGAAATCATTCACACTTTCGCATGTGAATGATTTCTCTTTATAAACTGTTCTATTTTATTCTTCGTCTTCAGATGTTGCAGTTACTGCTTCCTCATCAGAAGCACCTTCCTGCTTCACATCTTCTGCATCTCCGAATTCAAAATCAAAATCATCTTCAAAGTCCAGTTCGTCTTCCATTTCCATCTCTGTATTCAGCTTGATGTCACGGTATTTTCTCATACCTGTTCCGGCTGGGATATGTTTACCGATGATAACGTTCTCTTTCAGACCTACCAGCGGATCGACTTTACCTTTGATAGCAGCTTCTGTCAGGACTTTTGTTGTCTCCTGGAATGAAGCGGCTGACAGGAATGAATTTGTAGCAAGGGAAGCTTTTGTAATACCCATGATGATCTGCTCACCTGTTGCAGGTTCTTTACCTTCTGCTTCCAGAGCTTCATTTACATCCTCAAACTCAAGTCTGTCAACATTTGTTCCCGGAAGGAATTCTGTGTCTCCGGACTCTTCGATACGGATCTTCTTCAGCATCTGACGAACGATAACCTCGATATGCTTATCGTTGATTTCTACACCCTGCAGACGGTAAACTCTCTGAACTTCCTGGATCATGTAATCCTGTACGGCACGAAGTCCCTTGATTCTCAGGATATCGTGTGGGTTTACACTACCTTCTGTCAGTTCGTCACCGGCTTCAAGCTCAGCTCCGTCAGCTACTTTAATACGTGATCCATAAGGGATCAGATATGCTTTGGATTCGCCTGTTTCTCTATTTGTAACGATGATCTCACGTTTCTTCTTAGTGTCATTTAAGTTAGCAGTTCCTGCGATCTCTGTGATGATTGCAAGTCCCTTAGGCTTTCTTGCCTCGAAAAGCTCCTCGACACGAGGAAGACCCTGTGTGATATCTCCACCGGCTACACCACCACTATGGAATGTTCTCATAGTCAGCTGTGTACCAGGTTCTCCGATTGACTGTGCGGCGATGATTCCGACAGCTTCACCAACCTGTACCGGCTCACCAGTTGCCATGTTGGCTCCGTAACATTTTGCACATACACCGCTGTGTGAACGGCATGTAAGGATTGTACGGATCTTAATCTGTGTCAGCGGTTCACCCTTCTCGTCAACACCCTTCTTGCAGATCAGTTCTGCACGCTTAGGTGTTACCATATGGTTTGCTTTTACAAGGATATTTCCATCTTTGTCTACAATGTTCTCACAGATGTAACGTCCTGTGATACGTTCCTGTAAGCTTTCGATGACCTCGTTTCCATCCATGAATGCTTTTACATACATTCCCGGAATCGGCATTCCAGGTTTTGCACAGTCTACTTCGTGGATGATCAGCTCCTGCGATACGTCTACCAGACGTCTTGTCAGGTATCCGGAATCGGCTGTACGAAGAGCAGTATCTGACATACCTTTTCGAGCTCCATGTGCAGACATGAAGTACTCCAATACGTCCAGACCTTCACGGAAGTTAGACTTGATTGGCAGCTCGATCGTATGACCTGTTGTATCGGCCATCAGACCACGCATACCAGCAAGCTGTTTGATCTGTTTGTCAGATCCACGGGCTCCGGAATCGGCCATCATGAAGATGTTGTTATATTTATCAAGACCGTCAAGCAGTGCCTTTGTAAGGGCATCGTCAGTTGCTTTCCATGTCTCTACGACTTCTTTATATCTTTCTTCTTCTGTGATGAGACCACGCTTGAAGTTCTTTGTGATCTTATCTACAGTATCCTGAGCATTCTTGATCATCTCCGGTTTCTGCGGAGGTACCGTCATGTCAGAAATAGATACAGTCATGGCAGCTCTTGTTGAAAGCTTGTAACCCATAGCCTTTACATGGTCAAGTACTTCTGCTGTTGCAGTAGCACCATGTGTATTGATAACTTTCTCAAGGATCTGTTTCAGCTGTTTCTTTCCTACGTGGAAATCAACTTCCAGAAGGAGTTCATTTCCTTCTACTTCACGGTCTACAAATCCAAGATCCTGTGGGATGATTTCATTAAACATGAAACGTCCGACTGTAGATTCTACAGTTCCTGTCTTCACGGTTCCGTCCGGCATCTTCTTAGATACACGTACTTTTACACGTGAATGGAGTGTAACTGCTGCGTTCTCATAAGCAAGCAGTGCCTCGTTGAAGCTCTTGAAGATCATGCCCTCTCCCTTGGCACCAGGACGCTCCTGAGTCAGATAGTAGATACCAAGTACCATATCCTGTGAAGGAACGGCTACCGGACCACCATCAGACGGTTTCAGTAAGTTGTTTGGTGACAGAAGTAAGAAACGGCACTCTGCCTGGGCTTCTACTGACAGTGGCAGATGGACAGCCATCTGGTCTCCGTCGAAGTCGGCGTTGAACGCTGTACAAACCAGTGGATGAAGCTTGATAGCCTTACCCTCTACAAGGATTGGCTCGAATGCCTGGATACCAAGTCTGTGCAGTGTAGGAGCACGGTTCAACATAACCGGATGCTCTTTGATTACTTCTTCCAGAACGTCCCATACTTCTGGCTGAAGTCTTTCTACCATCTTCTTAGCATTTTTGATATTGTGTGCTGTTCCGTTCTGAACCAGTTCTTTCATAACGAATGGTTTGAACAGCTCGATTGCCATTTCTTTTGGCAGACCACACTGGTAGATCTTAAGTTCCGGTCCTACGACGATAACGGAACGTCCAGAGTAGTCAACACGCTTACCAAGCAGGTTCTGACGGAAACGTCCGGACTTACCTTTCAGCATGTCAGAAAGAGATTTCAGTGCTCTGTTACCAGGTCCTGTTACCGGACGGCCACGGCGGCCATTGTCGATCAGGGCATCTACAGCTTCCTGAAGCATTCTCTTTTCGTTTCTAACGATAATGTCCGGAGCGCCTAATTCAAGAAGACGTCTCAGACGGTTATTTCTGTTGATGATTCTTCTGTACAGATCATTCAGGTCAGATGTTGCAAAACGTCCACCATCCAGCTGTACCATTGGACGAAGATCCGGCGGGATAACCGGGATATTTGTCATGATCATCCATTCTGGTTTGTTACCAGACTCACGGAAAGCTTCTACTACTTCCAGACGTTTTACGATTCTTGCACGTTTCTGTCCGGTTGCACCCTTCAGGCCTTCTGTCAGTTCTGTATATTCTTTCTCAAGATCAATGTTCTCAAGAAGCTCTTTGATGGATTCTGCACCCATTCCTACACGGAATGCGCTTCCCCATTTTTCTCTTGCTTCCTGATATTCAGCCTCTGATAATACCTGTTTGTACATCAGGTCTGACTCGCCCTTATCCAGTACAATATAAGAAGCGAAGTACAGTACTTTTTCCAGAGTTCTTGGGGACAGATCCAAGATCAGTCCCATACGGCTTGGAATTCCCTTGAAGTACCAGATGTGTGATACCGGAGCGGCAAGGGCGATATGGCCCATGCGCTCACGACGTACACTTGCTTTTGTTACTTCAACACCACAACGGTCGCAGACCACACCTTTATAGCGGATCTTTTTATACTTTCCACAGTGGCATTCCCAGTCCTTGCTTGGTCCGAAGATCTTTTCGCAGAACAGTCCGTCTTTTTCTGGTTTTAAAGTTCTATAGTTGATGGTCTCTGGTTTGGTAACTTCTCCTTTTGACCATTCCAGAATCTTTTCAGGTGATGCCAAACCGATCTTGATCGCATCAAAAGTCATTGGCTGATAAGTTTGTTCCTTATTATTTTCTGGCATACTTTGGACCCCTTCCTATTCATCGTCAGATGAATCGCCGAAATCATAGTCATCATTTTCTTCAAAGTTCATATCGAAATCATCGTCTGATTCTGGTTCTTCTTCTACATCAACCAGTTCTTCACCCTGGAATTCCTGTTTGCTGTATCCGTGTTTACCAAAGTCTTCGTCATCATCATTACGATATCTTCTGTCTCCCTCGATCAGAGAACGGAAATCTGTCTCTCCCATATCGGAAGTTTCCATGATCTCCACTTCTGTATTGTCATCACGTAAGACACGTACGTCCAGTCCGAGTGACTGTAACTCTTTGAGCAATACCTTGAAGGATTCCGGAATTCCCGGTTCAGGAATATTTTCACCCTTGATGATTGCTTCGTATGTCTTCACACGTCCGATGACATCATCTGACTTCACAGTCAGGATTTCCTGCAGTGTGTATGATGCACCATAAGCTTCCAGTGCCCATACCTCCATCTCTCCGAAACGCTGTCCACCGAACTGAGCTTTTCCTCCTAATGGCTGCTGTGTAACCAGTGAGTAAGGACCTGTAGAACGTGCATGGATCTTGTCGTCTACCAGGTGGTGCAGTTTCAGATAATGCATGTGTCCGATGGTTACAGGGCTGTCGAAGTACTCACCCGTACGTCCGTCACGCAGGCGGACCTTACCATCTCTTGAAATTGGAACACCTTTCCAGAGTTTTCTGTGTTCTCTGTTGTCTGACAGATACTGCAGTACTTCCGGAAGAAGTTCTTCTTTATGTTTTGCTTCAAACTCTTCCCAGCTTAAGTTGACATAGTCATTAGCCAGATCAAGAGTATCCATAATATCAATCTCGTTTGCTCCGTCGAATACAGGAGTTGCGATATTGAATCCAAGTGCCTTTGCAGCCAGGGACAGGTGAATCTCCAGGACCTGACCGATATTCATACGTGAAGGCACACCCAGTGGGTTCAGCACGATGTCCAGAGGACGTCCGTTCGGAAGGAACGGCATATCTTCTACTGGAAGTACACGGGAAACGACACCCTTGTTACCATGACGTCCGGCCATCTTATCACCGACAGAGATCTTTCTCTTCTGAGCGATGTAGATACGAACTGACTGGTTTACTCCCGGTGACATCTCGTCTCCGCCTTCTCTTGTAAATACCTTGGCATCTACTACAATACCGTATTCTCCGTGAGGTACTTTCAGGGAAGTATCTCTTACTTCACGGGCTTTCTCACCAAAGATCGCACGAAGCAGTCTTTCTTCGGCTGTAAGTTCTGTCTCTCCCTTAGGAGTAACCTTACCTACCAGGATATCTCCGGCACGGACTTCAGCTCCGACACGAATGATACCTCTTTCATCCAGATTTTTCAGTGCGTCATCGCCGACACCTGGGATGTCACGTGTGATCTCTTCTGGTCCAAGCTTTGTATCACGTGCTTCTGCTTCATATTCTTCAATATGAATAGATGTATATACATCATCCTGTACCAGTCTTTCACTTAACAGAACGGCATCCTCGTAGTTGTAACCTTCCCATGTCATGAATCCGATCAGTGGGTTCTTACCAAGGCCAAGTTCACCATTTGATGTAGATGGTCCGTCTGCAATAACCTCACCCTTTTCTACTCTGTTGCCCTTAAAGACAATCGGTCTCTGGTTATAGCAGTTGCTCTGGTTACTTCTCTGGAATTTTGTTAATTTATATTTCTTCAGTTTTCCGTCGTCCTGACGAACTGTGATCTCTGTAGAAGTAGAACGTTCAACTGTTCCGCCTTCTTCAGCAACTACACATACACCAGAGTCAACGGCTGCTTTTTCTTCCATACCAGTTCCTACTACAGGAGCCTCTGTGAACAGAAGCGGTACTGCCTGACGCTGCATGTTGGATCCCATCAGGGCACGGTTCGCATCGTCATTCTGAAGGAATGGGATTAAGGCTGTAGCAACAGAGAATACCATCTTAGGAGATACGTCCATGTAATCGAACATTCCTCTTTCATATTCCTGTGTCTCTTCACGGTAACGACCAGATACATTCTTACGTACGAAGTGTCCTTCTTTATCTAACTGTTCGTTCGCTTGTGCTACATGGTAGTTATCTTCTTCATCCGCTGTCATGTATACAACTTCATCTGTAACTACCGGGTTTGTCGGATCATCGTGGTTGATCTTACGATACGGAGCCTCGATAAATCCATATTCATTGATTCTTGCATAACTTGCAAGGGAGTTGATCAGACCGATGTTAGGTCCTTCAGGTGTCTCTACTGGACACATTCTTCCATAGTGAGAGTAGTGTACGTCTCGAACCTCGAATCCGGCACGGTCTCTTGACAGACCACCAGGTCCTAACGCTGAAAGACGTCTCTTATGAGTCAGCTCACCAAGCGGGTTGTTCTGATCCATGAACTGTGACAGCTGGGAAGATCCGAAGAACTCCTTCACTGCTGCAGTTACAGGCTTGATATTGATCAGGGACTGTGGAGAGATTCCCTCCATATCCTGTGTTGTCATTCTTTCACGAACCACTCTTTCCAGACGTGAAAGGCCGATTCTGTACTGATTCTGAAGCAGCTCACCTACAGAACGGATACGTCTGTTACCCAGGTGGTCAATATCATCATCAGTTCCGATGCCATATTCCAGATGCATATTGTAGTTAATAGAAGCTAAGATATCTTCTTTTGTGATATGCTTTGGAATCAGATCGTGGATATCTCTCTTGATCGCATCTTTTAACTCATCGATGTCTCCTGCTGTCTCCTCCAGGATTCCTGCAAGTACAGGATAGTATACCTGCTCGGTAACTCCTACTTCTTCCGGATCAACATCAACAACTGCGTCAAGGTCAACCATCATATTAGAAAGGACCTTGATCGGTCTTTCTGTTTCTTCTACGCTGATCCATACATATGGAACTGCATTATTCTGAATTGTAGAAGCCAGTTCTCTTGTGATCTTTGTTCCGGCTTCTGCCAGTACTTCGCCTGTCATCGGACTTGCAACATCTTCTGCCAGGACATGACCGCTGATACGGTTCTTTAACGCAAGCTTCTTATTGAACTTGTAACGTCCTACTTTTGCAAGATCATAACGTCTTGGGTCAAAGAACATACTTGTGATCAGACTTTCAGCACTGTCTACTGCCAAAGGCTCACCCGGACGGATCTTCTTATATAATTCCAGAAGTCCTTCCTGATAGTTTGTTGCAGCATCCTTTTCAAAACTTGCCAGGATCTTAGGCTCTTCTCCGAAGAGTTCGATGATCTCTGGGTTTGTACCGATTCCTAATGCACGAATCAACACAGTGATCGGTACCTTTCTTGTTCTATCTACACGTACATAGAAAACGTCATTGGAATCCGTCTCATACTCCAGCCACGCACCACGGTTCGGGATTACGGTAGCTGAATACAGTTTTTTACCTAATTTATCATGTGCAATGGCATAATAGATACCAGGAGAACGTACTAACTGGCTGACGATAACACGCTCTGCACCATTGATTACAAAGGTACCTGTTCTTGTCATCAGCGGCAGATCTCCCATGAAGATCTCATGCTCATTGATTTCATCTGTCTCTTTATTGTGAAGTCTTACTTTGACTTTCAGAGGTGCTGCATATGTTGCATCACGTTCTTTACACTCATCAATCGTATATTTTACTTCATCTTCACACAAAGTAAAATCTACGAAATCCAGGCTTAATTTTCCACTGTAGTCTGTGATTGGGGAAATGTCATCGAACACTTCATTTAACCCTTCTTCCAGAAACCACTTGTAAGAATCTGTCTGAACTTCGATCAAGTTAGGCATCTGAACGACTTCTTTCTGTCGGGCATAACTCATTCGTGAACTTTTTCCGCTTTTAATAGGACGAATTCTGTTTTTCTCCATATTGACGTTTCACTCCTCATTTATTTTTCTGGCTGGGCTTTTTACCGCCCATATAACTTGCAGAGTCTCAAAAACAACGTATTTTTTGCTGTTTTTCATACGCAGTCATGGCATAACTATCCACAATAGCGCATTTTTTACTATAGCATAAGCTTGTCAAGTATGTCAAGCAAATCTATGTTATTTTTTCCAGTTTTTTTCAAGACTTTGCCGGTACTGCTGAACATAAGAAAAAATCCGCTTTGCAGGCTCTTTCTTATATTCAGCATCCCTATAATACGAAAGGGCATCCCGTCACCGGAATGCCCTGATAATTCAATCAAACTCGAATTATTTAAGGTTAACTTCAGCACCTTCTGCTTCAAGTTTAGTCTTGATTTCCTCAGCCTCAGCTTTAGAAGCGCCTTCTTTGATTACCTTTGGAGCTTCGTCAACTAATGCTTTAGCTTCTTTCAGTCCAAGTCCTGTTACTTCACGAACAACTTTGATAACTTTAACCTTAGCTGCTCCTGCAGAAACTAATTCTACGTCGAACTCATCTTTCTCTTCTGCTGCTGCTCCACCTTCAGCTGCTGCTGCAACTACAACACCTGCTGCTGCGGATACACCAAATTCTTCTTCACAAGCTTTTACAAGATCATTTAACTCTAATACAGATAACTCTTTGATAGCTTCAATAAATTCTTCTGTTGTTAACTTTGCCATTTTATTTTCCTCCATTTTTCTTATTTTCTTTTTGAAATAAAATATTATGCTGCCATCAGCTTATTCAGCTGCTGGTGCCTCTGCAGCTTCTTCTGCTGCCGGAGCTGCTTCACAAGCATCTGCTCCACCTTTTTCTGCGATCTGATTGAGAACGCGTGCCAGGTTTGTGATAGGTGACTGTAAGCTTCCAAGTAATTTGGAAATAAGCTCGTCTCTTGAAGGGATCTTAGCAAGTTCATTTAATGCATCTGTATCATATAATGTTCCTTCAACCACACCTGCTTTTAATTCAAGGGCTTTTGCATTCTTTGCGAATTTGCAAAGGATTCTTGCTGGAGCTGTTGCATCATCTTTAGAAATTGCGATAGCGCTTGGTCCTTCTAAGTGCTCATCTAATGCTGCGAAATCAGTTCCTTCAAAAGCTCTCTTCATCATTGTGTTCTTACAAACTTTGTAGACAACGCCTGCTTCTCTTAACTGTTTACGCATCTCTGTATCTTCTGCAACAGTCAGTCCACGGTAGTCAACAAGGACAACGCTTACTGCGTCTTTCACGTCCTCTGCAATAGCCTGTACAACTGGTTGTTTTAATTCAACTTTTGCCACGAATAGTGCACCTCCTTGTAGATTTGTAAGTTTACACCGCCGATAGATATAAATGTAAAAAAACCTCTATATCCAAAGACATAGAGGTTGATAAGTCATACTTTAGTATCGATCTTTCCTCGGTAGGCGTCCGCATAAAATGTGTTCTTACGCTCTTTCAAGCACCTACTGTCTTCGGCAGTCCTCTAGTAGATTATCATATACATACGTTATTGTCAAGAGATTTTTTGTTTTTTCTTTTACAAAAATTTTTTCAGCACACCGATCTGCATTTGTTCTGCTCCATCTTTTATGTTATCCGGTCTTTTATGCTTCTACCACGGCCGCTTTCATCTTCTGTACATATTCTTTTACATACGCTACACAGTCTGCTCCATGCTCTGCTACGCTCCTTACAATTGCCGATCCCACAATTGCACCGTCTGAAAATGCCGCCATTTTTCTCCGCCCTCTACACTTTCCAACAGATAGTATCTTTTACTCACCGCCGCAATCTTGCGAAGAGGCGTGATCGGTGTGATAACATCTGCATAAATCTCTTTGCATACCGGAATTATGTGGTAGTCCGGTGCAAGCCTCATGATTTCTTCACATTCTGGATACATAGATATGATTCCTCCTTTAAGTTCTGATTATCTTGCTGGCTGTGTATGGAAGTGTTGGAACGGATTGTATTTTTCCACCAAAAAAGCTTCTGTCCCTCTAAAGGGACAAAAGCTTAATATCATCCTAAAATATTCTAAAACTTCTGCGGTACCACCCAATTTGTCAATTCATGACCACTCTCTTATGTACTATCATACACATCTGCGAAACATACCACCGGCAACTTTTCTAACATATTCAGGTATAAAAAAACTCTGTATACAGCATCACATCTGTATACAGAGTTCTTTATTCATTATTATCTTGCGGATTAAACAAGCTTCATTGGGTTGATCTTTACACCAGGTCCCATTGTAGAAGTAAGAGTTACGCTCTTAAGGTACTGTCCCTTAACTGCTGCAGGTCTTACTTTGTTAATCGCATCAATAAGCGTCTGGAAGTTGTCTGTAAGCTGTTCTTCAGTAAAGCTTGCTTTACCTACTGGCACATGGATAATGTTTGTCTTATCAAGTCTGTACTCGATCTTACCAGCTTTGATTTCCTGGATAGCTTTTGTAACGTCCATTGTTACTGTACCAGCCTTCGGGTTTGGCATTAATCCCTTAGGTCCGAGTACACGTCCGAGACGTCCAACAACACCCATCATGTCTGGTGTAGCTACTACTACATCGAATTCAAACCAGTTTTCATTCTGGATCTTAGGAATGAGTTCTTCTCCTCCTACGAAATCTGCTCCGGCTGCTTTAGCTTCTTCTGCTTTAGCGTCTTTTGCAAATACAAGGATACGAACCTTTTTACCAGTTCCGTGTGGCAGAACTACTGCTCCACGAATCTGCTGGTCAGCGTGACGTCCGTCACATCCAGTTCTGATATGAGCTTCAATAGTCTCATCGAATTTTGCTGTTGCAGTCTTTTTAACTAATGATACTGCGTCTGCTACATCGTAGAGTGTTCCTCTGTCGATTGTCTTCGCAGCTTCAACGTATTTCTTTCCTCTTTTCATTCTATAAACCTCCTAGTGGTATTGGCGGGATAACCCTCCCACATTAATCTTCATCAATTATTCTGTTACAGTTACACCCATAGAGCGGCATGTACCTTCTACCATGCTCATAGCGCTCTCGATTGTAGCAGCGTTCAGGTCAGGCATCTTTGTCTTAGCGATTTCCTCTACCTGAGCTTTTGTGATTGTAGCAACCTTTGTTTTGTTAGGCACACCTGAACCAGATTTGATGTTGCAGGCCTTTTTGATCAGAACTGCTGCCGGTGGTGTCTTTGTGATGAAGCTGAAACTTCTGTCATTGTAAACTGTGATAACTACAGGGATGATCATGTCTCCCTGATCTGCTGTCTTAGCGTTGAACTGTTTTGTAAATTCAACGATGTTTACACCGTGCTGACCAAGAGCAGGTCCAACCGGTGGTGCCGGAGTAGCTTTGCCGGCTGGGATCTGTAATTTAATATAACCTTCTACTTTTTTTGCCATTTCAATTACCTCCTTGTGGTGATGGCGGGGAACATATAACGCCCCTCCCACTTACTGTTACATTTTCTTAACTTCTGCGAAACCAATTTCAACCGGGGTCTCGCGGCCGAAGAGCTCAACATTAATAGTAAGGCTCTGCTTCTGCATGTTGATAGACTGGATTACACCAACCGTATCCGCCCATGCTCCAGCGATTACCTGGACTGTGTCGCCCTCCTCGTAGTCCATGACTACTTCCTCTCTCTGGATTCCCAGAGGAGCCATCTCCGCATCTGTAAGCGGCACCGGCTTAGATCCAGGTCCGACAAATCCTGTCACACCTCTTGTATTACGAACAACGTACCATGTATCATCGTTCATAATCATGTGTATCAACACATAGCCTGGAAACATCTTTTTCTGAGATACTTTCTGGACACCGTTCTTCATCTCAACAACGTCTTCCAGCGGTACTCTTACTTCAAGGATCTGATCCTCAAGATGTCTGTTCTCGATTGTCTTATCAATGTTGGCTTTTACTTTGTTCTCGTACCCTGAATAGGTATGAACTACGTACCATTTTGCCTCTGACATAATCTCACCTTTCTTGTCCGTTTTGAGTTATTTAATTAATAAATCTACTCCGTACTGGGCGAAAAAATCTACAAGTGCGATAATCGCTCCCAGGACCACGGATACAGAAACAACCGCTGCCGTCTCTTTTGCAACTGTCATCTTGTCTGGCCACACGATCTTCTTGAATTCTCTGTCAAGACCCTTGAACCAGCTCTCCTTCTGAGTTTTCTTACTACTCATCGACATTCACTCCTTCTTGCGGCGATTATTTTGTCTCTTTGTGCAATGTGTGTTTCTTACAGAATCTGCAGTACTTCTTGGTTTCCATACGTTCCGGATGAGATTTCTTATCCTTTGTCATGTTGTAGTTACGCTGCTTGCATTCTGTACACTCCAATGTGATTCTTGTACGCACAACTTCCACCTCGCTTTATAATCTTAGTTAACGTGTTTCGTGGCAGCTTGCGATGCTGCCCGATTTTAGGCATAAAAAAAAAGCCTACTTCCATTCGCCCGAATATCATATCATATCCAGGCTTAAAAAGCAAGCCTTTTCCTATATTATTTTCGCGAAAATTTATTTATTAAAACACTTTATCCGTAACTGCCAAACCATTTATTGCGATTCCCTGTACCAGATACTTCCCGGATTCACTGTACGAAGCTGATAGTTTCCGTCTTTATAAACGAATTCGGCACTCATCTGCGAACTTCCATCCACCGTTCCGTTCATATTGCCAACTGTAACATCTTCTTTCTGATATGTTACTTTATAATCATAAGACAACGTTCCTCTCACAACTCCGGTCACACCACTGATCACATATTTTCCTTCATAATTATCAGTTGTTATCTGATCCGCTTTATAACCATCTTTTGAACTTAACTGTTCTTTCAGATCATCATAGAATTCTTTATTCTCTTTTTCATATTTTGAATTCTTTTCAAATAACCCTGATATTTGTGAGAATGATTTTTCTTCTTTTGCAGCTTTGATATAACTGTTCAGAATTTCTTTCATTTTCTTATCCAGCTTCTTTTTCCCGCTTTGTGATACTTTCATTTTAGAGATTGTTGTACTTCCCTTATCGGATGCTTTGAATTCTGATTTATACGTCTTAAACCACGGAACGTCTATCCTTATCTTATGATTTCCTTCAAACAACGATATTTTATATTGATCCAGGCCATCGGAATCATCTTTTATCTTATCGTTTTTTGTAAGCTTCGTTCCATCGATCCAGGCCGTCGATCCAGCCGGAATATAAAGGTTAAAATCATTTGCGATCATCTTGTCCGAAGATACCTTCCAGTTTGCAAATAACAGCAGTCTTTGTCTCTTTTGCTTTTGCAGAACAACGGTTTCTTTGTTCTTACCTTGAGTTTTCGTCTTGTATTCGACCGTAAATGCTCTTTGTTTTCCTCCGGACTCTATCTTTATCTGGCGATTTTCCTTCGTCTCTTTTATCTGATAATCCTCTACACCGGTAACGGCATTCCTCTTCATATATGTTGCATATTCATCCTGTGTTGCATATCCATTCTTCGGAAGATCAGACAGATGTCCCGTCTTTTTCCAATCTTCCTTTACATAAGCCTTACAGTAACGTTCCGCCACTGCTTCCGGACGTCCATAGTAACTTTCAAAAATGCAAACTGCCGCAAATACAGCGGCTCCTGCCACAATTCTTTTCACAGCCTTCTTCTGCTTCGCTGTCAGATCTGACCAGGAATGCTTCTCTTTGATAAACTTCTGTATACAGCTTGGATCCTTCCCTTCACGCTCACGTTTTATCTTTTTTTCTTTGCGTTTTCTTTCCCATGACTGAAGGATCTCTTCATATGCATCTTCTTCCGGGACATCTTCATATTCTCTTTTCTTTTTTATAAAATCTCCGATATCACCGGTAAACATCCGTGTCGGCTCATCCGCCTCTTCCTCTGTCTTCTCTCCGATCATAAGCGTCGGCTCACTGACACCTTCAGTTTCATCCAAATGACTCTGTTCTTTACCGGATCCTTCTTTTAACTTGATCTTCCGGTGAAATTCCTGCTCCAGTTCCTGTCTTGTAACTTCTTCTATCATCCGGTCCAGGTTCTCGGGAATTGTAAGCTGTTTTTTCAGCTGTTCCTGCTCTGTGTCTGTATCCTCATCTTCTTTTCTTTCTTCTTTTTTTTCTTCTTGCAGGAATACCTCTTTTTCTTCTTTCTCATCAGGATTAAGTAACTTCTTCGCTTCATCAATTACTTTTCCTGATTCTTCTTCGATCTCCTGATCGGAAAATTCTGTCTTCGGGGCTTCTTCAAGCTCATCCAGGTCACTGTATAATGTTTCCTCTTTTGATTCGGGAAGCCGCATTCCGCAATAATTACAGAATCTGGCATCGTCTGGATTGTTAGTCTTGCAATTCGGGCATTGACGCATAGAGCTCCTCCTTTTCAAATCACATTTTACATTATCATAACATTTTCTTTCTCTTAAATATAATAATACAGGTAATCATAACCACAACGCTTAAGATGATCACTCCCGGATATCCGTGCTTTAGTTCCGGCATATTATGGAAATTCATTCCATACCAGCTGGTGATGAGTGTAAGCGGGAAGAAAATCGTTGATATTACGGTCAGAAACTGCATGTTGTTATTCTGCTGGGCATCTACCTGCGCCTTATAAGCATCCCTTACCTGCTGGGCATATTCCAGAAGCTGCGATGCTTTACTCATCAGTCTGTCTGCACGGTCCGAGATAACACCGAAATATTTCACCTGTTTCTTGGCAAAGAAACCATTTTCATTCTCTTCGAGCTGTTTTCCCATGTCCATGATCTCATCATAATAACTGCGGAGTGTCAAAAGTTCACGTCGGATCGGCATGATCGCATTCTGGAATCCCTGGATCTTTCCGTCCATGACACCTTCTTCCAGATCCATGATCCGTTTCTCATAATGTCCCAGAAGTTCCAGATCCCGGCTTATGAATTCCAGCATAAAATTATAGATGAATTTTTCTTTCGATTCTCCCTGTCTCGTCTTCTTCCTCTTAATTCTGCGGATCAGACGGTAAGAAAATTCATCATCGTCCACAATCACGATATGATGACGGTTAATAAAAAATAAGATCTTGTATCGTTCTCCCAGAATATCCAGAAGCTTTGGAATACAAAGAGAACCCGCAAGACATTCCTGCTGAGTCTCCATCTTACAAAATCCTACATCTTTCAGATTGATCTCTCCTTCATACTGCATGCCGGCCTGTTCCAGGCAGTCTCTGGCAGTCTGCGATGTCGCCAGAAATACCGATGGTCTGTCCTTCTCCATGATTTCTTCCTGATATTCCTGCAGCGTTTCTCCTAATACGTATCTCATGCCTTCACCATCCTCGTTTGTTCATCCTGTTTTACTTCTTGCATTATAACACTAACTTGGAATTCTAGCACATATTCTCCTGCTGTTTTTCAAAATCCCGTAAATCTTATGTAGAATCTTGTCACAACACATGCATGGCAATAGAAAAATCCGGCAAGCCTCACAAAAAGCCGCCGGATTTTTACTTTTAACTACATTTACAATTAGAATAATCCTGTAATTCTTCCTTCATCATCTACATCGATTCTCTCAGCTGCCGGAACTTTCGGAAGTCCAGGCATAGTCATGATATCTCCTGTCAGAGCTACGATAAATCCGGCACCTGCGGAGACTTTCAGGTTACGTACTGTAATGTCAAAGTCTGTCGGTGCTCCCAGTTTCTTCGGATCGTCTGTCAAACTGTACTGTGTCTTCGCCATACAGATCGGTGCATTGCCAAATCCAAGATCTGTCAGTTGTTTTGCCTGCTTCTGGGCTGCTGCGGTAAGAACCACTTTATTTCCACCATAGATTTTCTGTACGATCTGGTTCAGTTTATCTTCGATCGTTCCTTCCAGTTCATAAGCATAGTGGAAATCACTCGGCTCATCACACAGACGTACCACTTCTTCTGCAAGCTTCAGGCCGCCTTCGCCGCCTTTTGCCCATACTTCGGACAGCGCAACATTGACTCCGACTTCTTTACATTTTTCTTCTACCAGATCCAGTTCTGCTTTGGTATCTGTCGGGAATGCATTGATCGCAACCACACATGGAAGACCGTATACATTCTTAATATTGCTGACATGCTTCATCAAGTTTGGAATACCTTTTTCCAGTGCTTCCAGATTCTCTTCATTCAGATCCGGTTTTGCAACGCCTCCATTATACTTCAGTGCTCTTACCGTTGCTACAATGACTACTGCATCCGGTTTGATGCCAGCCATACGACACTTGATATCCAGGAATTTCTCAGCTCCTAAGTCCTCTCCGAATCCGGCCTCTGTAATCGCATAGTCTGCAAGCTTCATTGCCATTCTTGTTGCTGTCAGTGAGTTACATCCATGTGCGATATTGGCAAATGGTCCACCGTGTACGATTGCAGGTGCATGCTCCAGTGTCTGAACAAGGTTCGGTTTCAGAGCATCCTTTAACAGCGCACACATCGCTCCCTCTGCATGCAGATCATGTGCGGTAACCGGTTTCTGCTCTGCGATCTTGCCATAAGTGTAACCTACGATGATCTTTCCAAGTCTTTCTTTCAGATCTGCGATATCCTTTGACAGACACAGGATCGCCATGATCTCAGAAGCGACAGTGATATCATATCCGTCTTCTCTCGGCACACCATTGACTCTTCCGCCAAGTCCGTCTGTGACGAAACGGAGCTGACGGTCATTCATATCGACACATCTCTTCCATACGATCTTTCTCGGATCAATATTCAAATCATTTCCCTGATAAATGTGATTGTCGATCATGGCTGCCAGTAAGTTGTTCGCAGCTCCGATCGCATGAAAATCTCCTGTGAAATGAAGGTTGATATCTTCCATCGGTACAACCTGTGCATATCCGCCGCCAGCTGCTCCACCCTTCATACCGAATACCGGTCCGAGAGATGGCTCACGCAGTGCTACCACAGGTTTCTTACCCATTCTCTGAAGTGCATCTGCAAGACCTACGGTTGTTGTTGTCTTTCCTTCTCCGGCAGGTGTCGGATTGATTGCCGTCACAAGAATCAGTTTTCCGTCTTTTTTATCGGATTTCTTTAAGAAATTATAATCAATCTTTGCTTTATATTTTCCATACTGTTCCAGATATTCTTCTGGAATTCCTGCTCTTTCTGCTACCTCTGTGATAGGCTCCATAGTACATTCCTGTGCGATCTCAATATCTGTTTTCATCATTCATTTCCTCCTGATCGTATGTTGTCTTTCTGCATTTCCAGTCCTTTTGATACACTGCTTCCAACTCTTCCGATACCGGGCGGTGTAAAAAAAGGACAACACTCATCCTCTTCGGGATAAATGCTGCCCAGACGGTCGGCTCTTACCAAGTATCTGATTCCCCTGTGGTACTCCACATTATCCGTCAGTCATCAGATCTTCTCTTTGACTCTTACTATATTATAAGGACGCAAAATTGTCAATCCGGAAAATTCATCCGGATCATCGTAACACAGCCATTATTTTTTCTCTTTTTTAATAACCGTAGATTCTTTCCCCATATGATATTCTCTTCCCAGCGCCCGCATAATGCTTCTTGAAATCACATCCACAATGATGAATCCAAACGCAATCCCAAGGCATGTTTCCAACAGTACAAGTGCATGCTCTGCTGCCAGTGAAAAGTTCCTGCTGACTACGCCATACATCAGATAATACAATCTCGCTCCCGGCATCAACGGAAAGACGGATGCTGTCAGGAAGACGGTGGACGGCGCATGATTGACTCTCGACATGACAAATGCATAGCCCGCCACAAAGCAGGATGCAACTACTACCGCAAAGAAATTATCCGGATACCACGCATACACCAGTAAATAGATTCCCCATGTCAGGAAAGCTCCGACACTGGAATACAGAATCTTCTTTCCCCGTATCTTGAACCAGCTTGCATAACCGGTACATCCTATCGTACAAGAGATCAGCTGGATCACTGTATTATTATTCACATCGAATCCTTCCGCCGATATATTTCCCATCAGCATCATTGCAAGGGCAATACCGAATGCGATACCAAATGCACCGAGCATCGAATTCATCACTTCCAGTGAACCCGAGATAAAGTTCCTCTGCATCACATCCCGCATTCCGTTGATCGCACCAAGTGCACTGACTAACAGCATGACAATTCCGATCATGATACGGTCCGGATGATGTCCCAGCCCGCTCCGGACAGCTGTTACGATCACAACCTCTGATAAGAATGCCAGGATCAGATTATAGATCATCGGGTTACCTTCCCGCCTGCTAAGCCATCTGCCTACCAGAACGATCATCAGACAGACGATTAATGCAACAACTGCATCCTGCAGATCACATCCGAAGAATACAGCAAACGCCGTTCCCCCTGTAATCTGTGCAAGCCCTGTGATCAGTTCACTCTGATCCGGCCGCGCCATTACTTTCTTAAAGCGCCGGACCAGTTCTTTTTCATCCGGATTATGTGAACAGACATACCGCGACATGGCATTCAGATAATTCAATTTATCATAATCTGCCCCTGTAGACTCTATATGCCGGATCTGTGTAATGATCTCACCTTCCGGTGTCTCCACCGTCACCTGGATATTGCTCGGAATCACATATACATCATATGTCATAAAACCATAACTCTTATACATACGATACAGACTGTCTTCCACGCGGAAGATTTCTGCCCCGCACTGTAACATTGCTTCTCCTATATTCAAGATTCCCTGTACTAATTTTTCATAATTCATAGGCAGCTGTCCTTTTATAATTTCATGTTTTACACGTTTGTTTCCATTTATATTTCCCTATTTTTCTTTATTTTCAATATATGTAGTACGTTCTGTATAAGCTCAGTTTAACACACACTTTTTCATTTTAATATAGCAAAGGAACACAGATTCCTGAAAATTATTTGTGTCTGTGATACATCTGTACCGGCGTATTTTTCTGCATCTTTTCCCGTAGCTTTTCGTATCTGCAGTTCCTGCCACTGGCAGTTTTTCTTGCATACTATGGTCTAAAAAATCTGAGAATATACAGGAAAAGATTACTTCTCTTCCAGCATACTCTCAGACTCTCTGCTTATTTCTATAATTATTTCTTTCCACCGATCAGAGGAAGATTCAATGCACTCTTACCGATATGATATTCTCTCTTCAGTGCATACATAATACTTCTGGATGCCACATCTACGATGATAAATCCGAATGCAATTGCAAGACAGGTTGCCATCAGAACAATCGTCTCATCGAATGCCAGTTGTGGATCCTGACTGACACATCCATACATTACATAGTACAGATTCGGTCCCGGAATCAGCGGGAATACCGATGCTGTCAGGAAGATCGTTGAAGGTGCCTTATTCACTCTGGACATGATAAATGCGTAAAATGCAACGAATACTGCTGCGATCATCGTTGCCAGGAAATTGCTTGGCTTCAGTGCAAATACCACAACATAGATTGCCCAGGTAAAGAATGCTCCGATACTGTTATACCATACCTGCTTTCCTCTGATCTTAAACCAGAAAGCAAATCCCGTACATGCAACCGTACAGGAGATCAGCTGGATCGGTACACTGTGATTCAGGATAAAATGATCGGAATATCCTTCATGGAACAACATGATCGCAAGACCGATTCCGAATGCGATTCCGGCAGCTCCAAGGAACGAGTTCATGATATTAATAAATCCAGAGATAAAATCCCTCTGAAGGAGATCACGGATTCCATTCGTCGTGCCCAGTCCACTGATCAGCAGCATAACGATACCGATCATAATACGGTCCGGATGATCTGCAACTCCCATCTTCAATGCCACTATAATGATCACTTCTGATATAAACGAAAGAATAGCATTATAAACCATTAAGTTGCTTTCACGCTTTGCCAGCCAGTCACCGACGGCCACGATCATCACCGATACGATCAATGCAACAATCGCATCCCAGACGTTACAGCCGAAGAATACCGCAAATCCGGTTCCACCCATGATTCCTGCTGCATATCTTGTAATTCGCTTCTGCGGTTCACGATTGATGACTTCGAGATATTTCTCTCGCATCTCTTTTTCATCCGGTGTATGCTGACAGACATATCTGCACAGATTGTTCAGGTAATCCAGCTGATCAAAATTCGGTTCTGATGACTCGATATGCCGGATCTGTGTAATGATCTCACCTTCCGGTGTCTCTACCGTCACCTGTATATTACTCGGAATGACAAATACATCCGATCTCTTAAATCCATAGCTTCTGCACATGCGGTAAAAGCTGTCTTCCAGTCGGAAATTCTCTGCACCACTTTGAAGCATCGCTTCTCCGATGTCCAGGATTCCCTGTACAATCTTGTTATAATCCATCTTTTTTTACCCCTTGTTCTATTCATAAAATTTCCATTTTCTAAATCCAACATTTGAATCATATCATGGATTTTCTATAAGTCAACAAAATTATTGTAAAATGTAATAACAGTTTGTAATACCCGTCTTAGAAGTTCTTATATTTTTTCTTCTTTCTCTCCTTCTTCCGTATTGTCTGCTGCTTTACTGCTCACCTGTTTTCGGAACCTCCGACAATTCTCCTGTTGTCGAATCCATGATGAATCCATAGATCTTAATATCTTTCGGCATCAGCGGATGATTACGCAGGGCAAATACAGTATCTTCCACAGACTGCTCTACACTGTCGAATCCCATAAAGTGGATCGTCTCTACGTCCTGACGGAATCCTTCCATGTTATCAAGGTCTGTGTATACAGTGTCGAAGCACTGCACACCTGCTGCTCTAGCTGCGATCACAAGGTTCTGTCTTGCTCCCATAAGCTCAATACCGGTTCCTGTGATGTGTGTCTGTAAGTCTTTTGTGTAATCTTCACCGGATAATGCAACTCCGAATAATCTGTCAGACGCTTCGCAGATCTCAAGGGCATTCATCACACCTCTTGCAGATTCTACCGCTGCCATGATCAGGACACTTCCTTCCGGACGTCCGAATTCACACTCTGCTCTTACGACTTCTTTTTCTACCAGTTTGACATCTTCTTCTGTCTCTGTCTTTAGAATACGGATCGCATCACAGTCGCCGGCTACAGAACAGCGGATGTCTTCCTTCCAGTAAGGAGAATCAAACCATTGATACGTACGACACGTTCGCATCCTCTGTAATCAATGCTTCTCAGTGCATGGAACAGTGAGAATCTCGCTGCATCTTTCTGGTTCTCAGCTACTGCATCTTCCAGATCCAGCATAATCGAATCCGGTTTGTAAATATATGGATCTTTGATAAGTCCAGGCTTCTGGGCATTCAAAAACATCATGGTTCTTCCTAAACGTTTCTTATTTGGATTCATTATCTGATTGCACCTCCCCATGGCAGATTATCTAACTGTTTTACAGAACGGAAAATCGCTCCTTCTACTCTTGCCTTGATCGTACAGTCAAGCGCTCCTTTATCAACGATTGCAATCTTCACATCGTCTACTCCAAGATTCTCAAGTGTCTCAAGGACAACCTTGTGGATCTGATTGCCATACTGATTGATTACTGCACTGTCTAAGGACAGGTCGATCTTTCCTTCTCCGGCCTCTACCATTACCTGACAGTCACTGGATTCTAATGTTCCCGCTATTGCAGGTCTTTTGATCTCCATGTTTGTATCCTCCTCTTTCATTTATCTTGTGACTTTGTTTATCTCTTTATGGGTTTATCATAGTCTTGGAACCTTACAGGAGAGAGTGGGGTTTTCTTAATATTTATTAAGGTACGGAAAAGACTGCAACCATGTAACAGCTGCAGCCTTTGTTTTTATATATAATCAAATATTCTTTTTCTGGAAAATTTACTGGTAAAATCTTATAATGATTACAAAGAATATACTATGTAAACTCAATTTAAATATATACTTTTGATACGAAAGGAATTCTTTCAATATGAACGGAATAAACGTAACTATCACAGATATGATGAACTGCCGCGACCGACGCGTAAGCATCCAGAACGAACTGATCAGTAAATATGATAAACCAGTCCTGTCTTTTTGCATGAACATCCCAGGACCGGTAAAAACCAACGAACAGATCCGAAAAGCTTTTGATTCTGGAAAAGCAGAATTATTAAAAGCTCTTTCTGCTCACAATATAACAATCCTTCACACCGAAGAATTCCACGAACCTTCCGGTGATGAACTGATCATGGCATTGGATGCACCCGCCGAAGATATCAAGACACTTGCTACTGAAATTGAAGAAAGCCATCCTCTCGGACGGCTCTTTGATATGGATGTCATTGGAACTGACAGTATGAAATTATCCCGCGGCACCTACCGTAAATGCATCATCTGCGGATGCCAGGCACAGGAATGCGCGCGGTCACGGAAGATTCCGTGGAGGAATTACAGGAGAAGATTGAGGAATTATTAAATCAGTTTTCTATTTAATGCATCATGGCGGCTGTCACCGACCGGAATAAAACTACAAGGTCCCAGCCTGTGCTGACTCCAACAT